>Ga0335396_10000205_pt1 | contig 76867 bp, 44 predicted proteins | sample FRY02_FD_205743 | JGI IMG/M metagenome (GOLD analysis project Ga0335396, IMG submission 205743) | Freshwater microbial communities from Lake Fryxell liftoff mats and glacier meltwater in Antarctica - FRY-02 (spades assembly) (version 2) | ecosystem: Environmental > Aquatic > Freshwater > Ice >...
CTTCTTTCGGATTACTCATCAAATAAGCAAATACTCTTGCCATTCCGCAATTGGAGATGAAATCAGGAATAACACTGAGGTGATGATCGGCGAAGCGACTAATCGGCCCGAAGAAAATTTCCGGATCGGCGAAGGGAACATTGGCACCACAAGCGATTACTTTCATTCCTGCATCATATAAATCACTCACTTGATCGAGCGTGACTAAACGTGAAGCTGCAGCGGGAATAAATATATCGGCTTCTTGTTTCCAAAATGATTCTTGGATATCATCTACTTTTTGAAATCCTTCAAACATATTTTTTACGCGTGAATGAAAAAGTTGAATGACATCTTCATGCGTAAATCCATCTTTATTTAATACTCCGCCGCTTCGATCAACGATGCCGCTTAATTTAGCACCTGCTTGAGAAAGATAATACCCTGCAGCTGCACCAACATTTCCCCAACCTTGCACCAATACTTTTTTTCCTTTCACATCATCTCCCTGTAAACTATAAAAATGGATGACCGATTCTGCAACACCATAGCCGGTGATCATATCTGCTATGGTGTAAGAGGAATCTTTTGGAACATAGCGTTCATCACTCACCATCAAACTCACTCCTTTTTGTAATTTTTCGATGCGCTCGGTGCGTTCGGTACCAACGCTTTTAAAATGTCCGTTCACGACGCCTTCCTGTGGATGCAATAATCCTAATTCGGCAGTGATGGGAATAACTTCATGAATTTCATCAACAAATAAATCGCCGCCGGTACCATAATAATTTTTTAAGATGGGCATTGCCGCTTTGAACCAACGCTTAAGTACTTCTTCCTTGCGTGGATCTTTGGGGTCGAAATTGATTCCCGATTTTGCTCCGCCGATAGGAGGTCCTGCTACAGTAAATTTAATCTCCATGGTTTTCGCCAACGACTCTACTTCACGACGGTCGAGTCCTTTACGCATTCTTGTTCCGCCTCCTGCAGCACCACCACGTAAGGAATTGATGACGATCCATCCGCAGGCTTCGCTTTGTGGATCGTTCCATTCGTAAATAATTTCAGGTCTGTTTTCTTCGAATTTCTGGAGCAATTTTAACATAATGGGGTCTTGTAATTCATGCAAAGGAATCTATTTTTATTTGAATTTATGATGCGATTCCCATCACGGGTAATTTATAAGTTATTTTTTTTTGATTCCCGATTTCACGAATGATTGACTTGCTGATAGTTGTACCGAGCCAAGGCTGATTAAGAATTAATTTTTCTTCGTAAATATTCATACCCAAAAGGTAAATACCTCCGTGTTTATCGGGGCCTATGCAAAAATCAAGAGGACGTATGCTGAGCATGGCTTCTTCAAGATGTTTAGCTTCTAAAATTTCAGGCAATGAAAAGATTCCAATTACTTTTCTGAACCCTTCACTGAATTTTTTAGAATAGTGAAAGCTTAAATATTCTTCGATGGAGGTTGAATGAGTTTCACTTTTCGGCCATTCGTTAACGTTAGTAAAAGATTCAGATTTTATAATTTCAAGATCAGCCGGAAATTCTTTCGATAGTAAATTTATTTTTTCAATTGTGAATCCATCTTCATAAATAGAAGGATGCTCGCCCGTTTTTATACCGGTGAAAAAAAGTAAAGAGCAACACTTGAAATATTCGTTCATAACAAAGGCAATAATTTTTTAATGATCTTACTCAAAACAGGATCTGCACTCTCTGCTGTAGCAATAATTTCATCTAAGGTGACCGGAACCAAATGATCCGGATCGCATTCATCGGTGATGACAGAAATGGCAGCACAATTCATATTCATGTGTCGAGCACAAATAATTTCGGGAACGGTACTCATGCCCACAGCATCGCCGCCAATGATTCGCAGAAAACGATATTCGGCTTTCGTTTCTAACATCGGTCCGTTCACGGCCACATACACTCCTTCCTGAATTGAGATGGATAATTCCTTAGCGATCTTTTTTATTTCTTTTCTGATGTGTGCATCGTAAGGCTCACTCATGTCCGGAAAACGTGGACCCCAATCATCTTCGTTTTTACCGATCAAAGGATTGCTTGTTTGCAAATTGATGTGATCATTGAGCAACATCAAATCACCCTTTTTAAAATCAAGGTTTAAAGCACCGGCTGCATTGGAGAGCAATAATGTTTTTACGCCCAGTTGATGCATAACCCTAACGGGTAGAGTGATTTGCGACATCGAATAACCTTCATAAAAATGAAAACGACCTTGCATGGCAATGACTTCTCGCCCCTCTATAGTCCCGAAAATCAAGCGACCAGGATGAGATTCCACGGTACTAATTGGGAAATGAGGAATTTCGGCGTAATTAATCGCCTCTCTGATCTCTATCGACTTTGCAAGTTGATGCAATCCGGTGCCCATAATGATGCCTACGGGATTCTTTCCAATTGAAAATTTTTTCAAAAAATCGCTGCATTCCTGAATTTCTCGGTTCATGGAGCGAAATTAAGCGATCGGAACGATGAAAAACGGCTACATTTGCATTTCATTCGAAAAAATTTATGATTCAGTTAGCGTATATCCGTGAAAACAAGCAGGATGTAATCGACAGATTAGCAATAAAAAATATTGATGCCACGGCTCCCATCGAGGCAATCCTTGCTTTAGATCAAGAAAAAAGAAAAGTGCAAACGGAAGTGGAAACGCTTTTGTCGGAGCAGAATAATTTGGCTCGTCAGATTGGCGAATTGTTTAAAGCCGGAAAAAAAGCGGAAGCGGACGATATGCGCAACCGCAGTACAGCAATCAAGGAATTGGCTAAAACGCATGAAGATAAATTGGCTTCTCTTGAAGCGGATTTAAAAAATGCTTTAGTTGTACTTCCGAATATACCATCTCCACAAGTGCCGAAAGGAAAAACGCCGGAGGAGAATGAAGTGATTTTTATTGATGAATCGAAGAGTCCTCAACTAAACGAAAATGCTTTGCCGCATTGGGAGTTGACTGCGAAATATGATATCATCGATTTTGAATTAGGAAATAAAATTGCCGGCGCAGGATTTCCGGTGTACAAAGGACAAGGTGCGAAATTGCAACGTGCACTGATTAATTTTTTCCTCGACGAAGCCGACAAAGCAGGCTATTATGAAATTCAACCTCCGATTTTAATCAATGAAGAATCGGGTTTTGGGACCGGACAACTTCCCGATAAAGAAGGGCAGATGTATCATGTCGCAGTAGATAATCTGTATTTGATTCCAACAGCAGAAGTCCCTGTGACCAATATTTTTCGTGATACCATTGTGAAAGCCGAAGACATGCCTATTAAATACACTGCTTATACGCCTTGTTTTCGTCGCGAAGCAGGTTCTTACGGCGCGCATGTACGAGGATTAAATCGTTTGCATCAATTCGATAAAGTGGAAATTGTACAAATTGCACATCCGAATACAAGTTATGCCATTTTAGAAGACATGCGAAAATACGTTTGTAGTCTTTTAGAAAAATTGGAATTGCCTTATCGCACGTTGAAATTATGCGGTGGCGATATGAGTTTTGCTTCTGCACTGACCTACGATATGGAAGTGTGGAGTGCTGCACAAAAAAGATGGTTGGAGGTGAGTTCAGTTTCGAATTTCGAAAGTTTCCAGGCCAATCGATTGAAATTGCGTTATCGTGAAGGAAATGATAAACCTGTTCTCGCTCATACACTAAATGGCTCTGCCTTGGCGTTACCTCGTATTGTGGCGGCCTTACTTGAAAACAATCAAACAGAAAATGGAATTCGTATCCCGGCAGTATTAATTCCGTATACAGGATTCGATATGATCAAATGAAAAAAACACTTCTTGTAATTTTCTTACTCCTAGGTTTTGCAATGCATCCGGCAATGGCACAGCCGGGTCAATCTAATGCCGAACTAGCAAACCAATATTTCACCACGGGCGATTTTGAAAAGGCGGCTGTGTACTTTGAAAAATTTTATGATGAGGATCCGTTTAATGGGTATTTGGGATATTACAAAAGTCTTACAGCGATTAAGGATTATGACAAAGCAGAAAAGCTCATTCGCAAACATCAAAAGAAATTTCCGCAAGATCCTTCCATTCGTATTGATTTAGGATTGTTGTACGAGCTGCAAGGTGAATCTGAAGATGCGAAGAAGGTATATCAAGAAGCGATAAAAAATATTAAGCCGGATATTAATCAAGTGAATTTACTCGGCAATGCTTTCACGAAAAATCAAATGTTTGATTATGCCGTAGAAACCTATTTGCAGGGTAGAAAAGCACTGAAGGGTGCGTATCCATTTTCATTTGAGATTGCAGAAGCGTACAGTCAGTTGGGAAAATTTCCGGAGATGGTGAATGAGTACATCAACATGATTGACTTTAATGCAGGTTATTTGCCAAATATTCAAACTATTTTGCAAAATAAAATTGCCAACGATATGAGTGGCAACATGAGTGATTTAGTACGACAAAGTTTGTTGCGAAACATTCAGAAGTTTCCAAACGAGACAAAATACAGCGAATTACTTTTATGGTTGTTTTTACAAGAAAAAGATTTTGAATCGGCATTTATCCAAGCCAAAGGATTGGATAAACGATTGGGCGAACAAGGCGACAGATTGTTGAATTTGGGAAGAACCTGTGTGAGCAATAAAGATTTTGTGACCGCTGAAAATTGTTTTCAGTATGTTGTCGATAAAGGAAAAGAAAACATTCATTACATCACCGCTCGCATGGAATTAATCAATGCGATGAATGATCGAATTACGGGGTCGGGAAAGTACACCAATGCCGATTTGTTGAGATTGAAATCTGATTATACCAATACTTTAAACGAGCTTGGAAAAAATGTGGCCACTGCTCCGCTCATTCGTGGTTATGCGCATCTTGAGGCTTTTTATTTATTCAATACGGATACGGCTATTTCTTTGTTGAATGAAACGATTGATTTGCCGAATTTGAAATCACAATTCAAAGCTGAATGTAAATTAGAATTGGCCGATATTTATGTTTTTGATGGATTGGTTTGGGATGCAGCATTGTTGTATGGGCAAGTTGACAAAGATTTTAAAAATGACATTTTAGGGCGAGAGGCAAAATTTAGAAATGCCAGACTCTCGTATTTTTTGGGTGAATTTGATTGGGCAAAAGATCAGTTGAATGTTTTGAAGGCAGCAACGAGTCAGCTCATTTCAAATGATGCTTTGTCATTAGGTTTGTTGATCACTGACAATACCAATTTAGATACTTCAAACGCTGCTATGCTCACTTATTCAAGAGCAGATCTTTTGGATTTTCAGAATAAAGACAGTTTAGCATTGATGGTATTGGACAGTTTAATTCTCAACTTTCCGAATCATTCTTTAACCGACGAAACTTGGTTTAAGAAAGCAAAAATTTTGAAGTCGAAGCAGCGTTACACGGAAGCGATAGTCTATTTGCAAGACATCGTTGATAAATATGCAGAAGATATTTTAGCCGATGATGCTTTGTTTCAGATTGCCGACTTGTACGAAAATACTTTGAACGATAAGGAAAAAGCAAAGGAGCTCTACGAAACATTATTGACGAAGTATCCGGGAAGTTTATTTGTGGTAGATGCAAGAAAACGTTTCAGAGCTTTGCGAGGCGACAAATTGAATTAGGAATTGATGTTCTGCAGATGCAATCATCAACAAAAAATAAATTATGATTATTTATAATGTGACCGTAAACATCGACGAAGATGTTGCAGCTGATTGGTTGAAGTGGATGAAGGAAAAGCATATTGATGATGTGCTCAAAATTGGAATATTTACTGAAGCAAGAATTTGCCGCGTGCTTGCCGAAGAGGAGGGTGGATTGACTTACGCCATTCAATACACTTGCGCCGATATGGCAAGTTATGAGCGTTATCGTGACGAGTTTGCACCTGCTTTGCAAGCCGATGCTGCCAAACATTATAGTGGAAAGTTTACTGCTTTCCGCACCTTATTGGAAGTAGTATGATTAGAAAGGAAGGCGATGTTCGTGCAAAGAAATTTTTAGGTCAGCATTTTTTGACGGACGAGGGAATTGCGCATGAGATTGTTGAGTCTTTGAGAATGCCTGCAGGTGTTACTGATGTATTGGAAATTGGTCCGGGCATGGGTGTACTTACTAAATATTTGTTGGAGAATACTTCTTACACAACACATGCAATTGAATTGGATCGTGATTCAATTCCCTATTTGAATTTACATTTTCCTGCTCTGAAAGATCGTTTGATTGAAGGTGATTTTTTGAAGATGGATTTTGATGAGCACTTCAAAATGCCATTCGCCATCATCGGAAATTTCCCTTATAATATTTCTACACAAATTCTGTTTCGCATTTTAGATTCGAAAGACAAAGTGCCCATGATGGTGGGTATGTTTCAAAAGGAAGTTGCTGAGCGTATCGCTTCTCCGCCGGGAAATCGTGATTATGGAATTTTAAGTGTTTTGTTGCAACCTTGGTTTGAGATTGAATATTTATTTACCGTGGATCAAGATAAGTTTAATCCGCCTCCCAAGGTGAAGTCGGCGATTTTGCGTGTGACGAGGAATGAACGTACTGCTATGAAAGTTGAGCAGAAATGGTTCACCACTGTTGTAAAAACCGGATTCAATCAACGTCGCAAAACATTACGAAATGCTTTGCGACCGATATTGCCTGTTGATTTTTCAAATATTCCTTATCTCGATCTACGCGCCGAAGCCTTAAGTTGGCAGATGTTTGAAGAGTTGGCCGTGTTGTTGAAGCCTTAGGTTTTTTTTCATGCAAAGTCCGATAGTTATCGGACGTAAAGTTTTTAAATACTCTTGAATTTTTATTATAGCCATTAGAATGTATTTCGTGCATTATGAGCTCTCGTAAAGCCCGATACCTAAGGGGCGCAATTTTCCAATTCTCTGAATCAAATATTTTTACTTTCAATATTTTGATCCGTGTATTTCAAATGGTCTCGCAAAAAGCTTTGCGAACTTTGCTTCTTTGCGTGAAATTATGGATTAATATTTTTTTTCGCAAATTTTTTGATGGTGCAATAATCAATCGAAAAGAATTACGCTTGTGAATCATTTTATTCTGTTTTTGTTGCTGAGATTTGAAATGCTTTTATTATTTTTCATTCATCTCATTTATGGCACTCATCGAACTCAATAAAAACGGACTCTATTGCGCATTAGCGGATATATACATTGATCCCTGGCATGCCGTACCACGTGCTTTAATTACCCATGCGCATTCCGATCATGCGCGAAGTGGAAATTCATTGTATGTAGCGCATGAGCATTGTGTGCCCTTGTTGCATGCGCGATTGGGAAAGATCAATACTATGCCCCTGTGTTACGGAGAAGAAATTAATTATAATGGAGTGAAATTTTCTTTTCATCCTTCAGGACATGTTCCGGGATCTGCGCAAATTCGGGTGGAGTACAAAGGAGAAATTTGGGTGGTGTCGGGCGATTATAAATTAGAGGATGACGGACTGTCAATTCCTTTTGAGCCGGTGAAATGTCATAACTTTATTTCTGAATCTACTTTTGGTTTGCCAATTTATCATTGGAAAAATCAGGAGGAAGTATATGCTGAAATCAACCAGTGGTGGAAAAAAAATGCATCTGCTGGAATTACATCTGTGATGATGGCCTATAGTTTAGGCAAAGCGCAACGCATCTTGCAACATCTCGATCAACAAATTGGGAAGGTGATTGTTCATCCCGCAGTGGCAAAAATGAATGATGCGATTCGAGTATTTTCTCCGCAACTTCCTCCGGCCATCTGTTGGAATGCAGAAATGGATGCCAAGAAATTTGCAGGAGCATTTTTAATTGTTCCGCCGAATGCGGCTGCGCAAATGATTGAAATGTTTGCGCCTTGCGATATTGCTTTTGCCTCGGGCTGGATGCATGTACGAGGAGGAATTCATCAGTCATCAGCAGAGAAAGGATTTTCTTTGAGCGACCATGTCGATTGGTCGGGACTGAATACTGCAATCGAAGCCAGTGAAGCAGAAAAAATATTTATCACGCATGGATTCACTAAGCAGTTTGTTCGTTGGTTGAGAGAGCAAGGGAAAGATGCGTATGAATTGGAAACATTATTTGGTGAGGGTCATGATTAAAGGAAAATCTATATCATGAAAAACTTCGCCGAACTTTATTTGGAGATGAATCGGGCATCAAATGCTACAACCAAAGTACTTGCATTGAAACATTATTTGGAGAAGTCCAATGAGGAAGAATTGAAAATTGCAGTTTCTTTTTTTCTCGGGCACAAAATTAAATCTATAGTAAAAGTCGTTGTCTTGAAGGAGATCGTTTGTGATCTCGTTCAAATTAAGGAATGGATGTTTGAGGAATGTATCAAGCAAGTACCTACTATCGATGAGACCATCAGCTTATTGATTCCACCTCCTGAAATTATGATGAATGATGCTTTGTCGGATAGTTTAGCAATGATATCGCGGGCAAAAAATTTGAATAATGAGGATTTAAAAGCTTTCATCTTAAATTACTGGAAATCGCATGATGCAGCAAGTCGAATCATCTTCAACAAAATCATCACAGGAAAATTTAAATTTCAAATCGGGATGGACGTTTTGAGTGATTCTTTTTCACAGTGGACAGGGATTCATGCTTGCATTATGAATCATCGATTGGAAAATGCAGATTTCAAGAAATTGAATTTTGAAAAAGAATTAATTCATCAGGATATCAGCGAGGAATTGTTTTTGCTTCCACATGAAAACATCATGATACCTGTTTTGGACGTGAACCTTGTAACGCTTGGTGAGGCAGACAATTGGTATTGTTTAGAAAGACAGAAAGGATTTAAAGTTCAAGTGGTAAAGCGAAAGGGCGAAGTGCATATTTGGGATGAGAACAAACGATGGATTTCAACAAAGTTCCCTGAAATCGTAAAGGCTCTGAAAGTTTGGCCGGATGGGACGGTGGTAGTTGGAGTTGTTCAATGTTTATTGAATAATACGGTAGATCCATTGGCTTTACTAAAACGAATCAGTAGAACAAGCATCATTAAAAAAACTTTGGACGAATTTGCTGTTGTTTTTATTGTAGAAGATGTTTGGGAAGTGGAAGGAGAGAATGTAGTAAAAGATAATTTCTCTGAAAGGAGATTGAAGTTGGAGTCATTTATTCAAAAATATCAAAACGAACATTTACATTTAGCTGAAATCATTTCTTTCTCAACCTGGGATGTTTTGAAAGCATATCGAAATAAGTGCTCGGCAAACAAAATTGCAGGATGGCAATTGTTTCATTCGGGAAAAGAAGCATCTTCCAAAACATTTTACTGGGAGAAGCAAGAGAGCAAGGTTTACGCAATTTTGATGTATGTAAAAACAGGCCCGGTTTATTCTTCTGGGCAAGGCTTGGAATATACGTTCGGACTTTGGCAGAATGAAGCGCTAGTTCCCTTTGTGAAAATTACGAATGGGATGAGACCGGAAGATCGGAAATTCATTGATGCCTTTGTGAAAGAAAACACCATTGAAAAATTCGGACCTGTTAAAAATATTAAGGCGGAAATTGTTTTCGAAATCTTTTATTCCGGTATCGAAAAGAATCCAAGAAAAAAATCAGGACTAAAAGTTCTACAGCCGCGTTTAGGAGAAAGATTAATTGATTTTGATGTGAATCAGGTGGGACAACTGTCGGTTTTAATTTGTTCAGATTAAATACTAAATTTTTGAATTTCGAAATCAGATTAAAAGCAATGTGAAAATTATTTTTCAAACCACGGAGACATGAAGGAACAGAAGTGCATGGAGGCAAGCGCTAATTGGTTTTTATTAATATCGGTTTTATAATTCAGCTATGGCAAACCCTCATTTGCCAGCTAAATCCGTTGAATCCGTGCCTGCTTGCTGCAGGTAGGTTCTAAATGGCAAGTATCGAATTAAAATATAAAAATGTCATTTTTCAAAACAATTTTTGAGTGTTAAAACGAAATCGTCACCTGGCCCATCAAATTAAAATCGGCTTGAGGGTAAAAGAAATTTTCTCTTACTCTGCTTTGATCATAAATATAACCCCAGGTATATCCGTTCGAAACATACAAACTATTAAACACATTATTCAGCAACACATCAAATTGAATTTTTCGAATTCTTTTTAACCGGATAGAGTAGGAGAGACGAACATCACCCACGAGATATTCCGGCATTAAGCTTTTCTTGCTTTTGGTATTGTCTAGATATTGTTCGGAAACATACTTTGTAATGAAATTAATTTCTGCTCCTTTGAAAACTTTGTACTGTAACATTCCTGAGCTGACTATTGCAGGTGAAAATGCAATCGTTGTGTTCTTATAGTTTATTTTTTCTTGTCCCAGATAATCGAAATTCATATCGAATGCGTCTACATACTCTGTGAAGTTTTTAATTTTGTTTTCACTTAAAGTTAAATTCCCTTGCAATACTAGTTTTGGATGTACTTGCAATGCAGCTTCTAGTTCGATGCCGCTTCTATAACTTTCGTCAATGTTTTTTCGGGTGTAACTCCCCACATCATTTACTTGTCCGGTTAGAATTAATTGATCCGTATAATCCATATAATAGAAATTCATGGAAGCGCGTAAAGTTCTTCCCGACCATTTTACACCTGCTTCGTAATCGAAAAGCTTTTCTGATTTTGGTCTTGAGTTGATGGTAGATTGTGTGTAATCATCACGATTCGGTTCTTTTTGTGCAACGCTGAAGGAAGCATACGCAACAATGTTTTTTGAACAATTAAGCGTGATACCTGCCTTGGGGTTTAAGAAGTGATGTTGCACATCTTGCTGTAAAAAAGTGCCAAATTCATTAGGTCCTTCGTAGGAATAGGTAACATAACGGTATTGCATGTCCGCATATATAATTATTTTTTTAGAGATGGACCAATCGGCTTTTAAATAAGAGTTGAAATCATCTTTCTTCGCATCGTTAAAATAATATTTATCTGTAATTTCTGAATTGCCTGCAGTTCTTGCCCAAATCACTTCGCCGAAGTGATCACCTTCGTAGCGATTTACGGCACCGCCGAGATGTAAGTTTAGGTTTTTAAAAGAGGTATTGGATAAACTCCATGTCGCCCCATAAAACCAGTTGTCGAGCCATCTTCTTCTGATTAAATCAGAATTTGTAATCAAAGAGTCGGGAGTCCCGGCAGTTGAAATATTGTAATCACTCAAGTTCTGATCATTTTTAAATTCTTCAAAAAATCCTCTGCCTTTAGTGGCATGCAGTCCAATGTTTAAGAGCGTCGCATCTCCCAAACTCCTGCTGTATAAAAACTGATAATGATCCTGCTGATAATTATCGTTTTGATTTTTATAGGTGTAATAATTGTAATTTCTTCCGCTGTTGAGCAAATTCGCTGCATCTTCCTCGCTCAATCCATTGTTGGCGATATAGTCATTCATAGCGTTCACATCTCCATTAATTCTGCTCTCGGGAACACCGTACCAACTTTGATATGTGATTTCTTTTCCGGAGAAGATATTCAGTCGTAGAATATTTTTTTCATCTTTAAAAGAAGAGCTCACATAAAAAGATTTGAGATCTGATTTACCTCGATCTAAGTAGCCGTCGCTTGTTATTTTTGAAACGCGACCTTCCAATGAAAAATGATCATTGATTAAGCCGGTTCCGAAAGAAATATTATTTTTAGTCGTATTGAAAGTTCCGACTGCATTTGAAGTTTTTATAAACGCAGAATCATTGAGTTGTTGCGATAATATATTTATTGTGCCACCGAAAGCACCACTGCCATTCGTACTCACTCCGGCTCCTCTGGTAACTTCAATATTCTCTGTTGAGCTGGCAAAATCGGGAAGGTTGACCCAATACACTCCTTGTGACTCAGCATCATTCAACGGGATTCCATTTATCGTTACGTTCACTCTTGTGGCATCACTCCCACGAATTCGAATACCGGTATAACCGATTCCATTTCCAGCATCAGAGGTGACTACGACACTCGGTAATAATTGCATGATATAAGGAAGATCCTGTCCGGTATTTAGCTTGTCAATATCCTCTTTCTTCAATGTATTCACCGACATTCCCGAATTGCTTCCGCTGCGCGTAGATAAAACGGTTACCTCTTGGGTTAAATAAGGCTTAATTTTCAAAACAATGTTTAATTCTGTTTTGCCCTGAATGATGACAGAATAGCTGCTGTCTTCAAATCCTAGCATGCGACACTGAACTGTTGCAAGTCCATCTTTCATTCTTCCAAAATTAAAATTGCCGTCCGCATCACTGCTGATCGTATATTGAGAATTTTCAATATGCAAAATAGCACCGGGAATTGTTTTGCCCTTGAAGTCTTTAACTGTGCCATTTAAACTTGATTGTGCAAAAGTGAAATGCACAATGAGTAGTAAAATAACTGTAATCTTAATAGCTAATTTATACATGATTTTCAGATATAAAAGGGTGCTTGAAAAAAAACTACATCGCTACACTTCCTACGTCGGTATTAACCGCATCAGGTCGTATGGGTGTGATCTCAGCCTTCTCAGGCACCCCAGTGTTGGGTCAAAGGTATTAAAATTACTTGCAATCGCGTGTTTTTGTACGTAAAAGTTGTTTTTTTAAAGATTTACTTTGTTAACTTTAACGATTCTTAACAAACAAAGCCCAACATGAATAACTTTTACTCTGTAAAGTCATTAAGGAAGATATTGACCATGGTCTTTATCATTCTTTCTTGCTCTATTTCATCTGGACAAATAAGTGTGAATGTGCCGGGGGGCGGAGCAGGACCGGCTCCGGGAGCAGCCTTTAATTATCGTCCCTTAGGAACTTTTTGGGGTTATGATCGAGGACAAATTCAATTAAGTGCGGCCGAACTTACCACAGCTGGGGTGCCAAATGCAATAATAATTTCAAGAGTTTCATTCTTTCTTTCAAGTTTTAATGCCCCGTCGCCTATAACACCTGTGCAGATTTTCATGAGAGAGGTAGGCGGAGCTCCAGGTTTAACACCGAGTACTTATGCATCCGTTTCCGGTTCTGCTACATTGTGTTATAATGGGACTGTGAACTCTGCCACTTTTGTTCCTAATTCATGGGTCACAATTAATTTAACGAGTCCCTTTTATTTCAATGGAGGAGGTACCAATTTAGAAGTTATTGTGGAGTCTAATTATGGTGGTGCTGGAGGTGAGGGTTTTAATGGAAAAATATTTACAAGAAGCACTTTAGGTACTAATCAATTTCAATATTGGGGAGCTGACAATACTCCTCCGGCAGGCAACGGTTTTGTAACTACTTTACGGCCAGATGTTCAATTGTACTACAACTTAGCTTCGCCATGCCTTGGTGTTCCCGCAGGAATTATTGCAGTTCCTTTTCCAGCCACTGTTTGCACCAGTATTCCATATTCTGTGAGTTTGTCTGGATTGTATCCTCCTTACAATAGCGGATATACTTTTCAATGGCTCTCTTCTACTGTAAGTGCAGTTGGGCCATTTACGGCTATTGTAGGAGCAACGCAAGCGATTTATGCGAGTCCGGGACAAATTGCAACTACGTGGTATCAATGTCAGATTCGTTGTGGCGGCGGACCCATCACTCTTTCATCTGTTGCTACTGTAAATTTAAATTCAGCCACTGTTTGTTATTGTAATTCGTCTGCAACTTCCAGTGTAGATACCGATATAGGTCAAGTGGTTTTTGGCGCCATGACGAATCCAGCAGCTCCCGGATCCACTACCAATAATGCTACTGCTTTTAATACCTATAGTAATTTCACTTCATCTGTTCCTGTACAGAATTATACTCAAGGGATTACTTATCCGATTACTTTGCGACAAATTACCTCAGGGAATTTCTTCTTTGCAGCTCATTTCAATGTATTTATTGATTACAATCAAGATGGATTTTTTGATCCGAATACGGAAAGAGTATTTAGTGGAGGGCCAACAGGACCAACAAGTGCAAGTCCAGTTACTACTTTTGTTTCCGGAAGTGTTGTCATCCCATTTTCTTCTACTTTGGGTGTGACTCGAATGCGCGTTGTTTTAAGAGAAGGAGGCAATAATACAAATCCACCTTGCGGAACCTATACTTGGGGTGAAACGGAAGATTATAACATCAACATTGTAGCGGGTGTTCCATGCGGTTTAACAAATGCCGGAACTGCTACCACGTCTTTAACCAACGTTTGTCCTTCACAATTATTTACCCTTGGAATTACAGGAATAGTTACTTTAGGTTCTGGAATGACTTGGCAATGGGAGTCGGGGCCAACCGTAGCAGGACCATGGACAACGATTGCCGGAGCAACAACGTATCCATTTGCAACTACTCAATCGGCAACAACCTGGTATAGATGCAGAGTTACTTGCGGTGCAACTATATTGTTTACGGTGCCTGTTGTGGTGACACTAAATTCAATCACACAATGTTATTGCATCCCTTTGCACATTCCCAATTGCAACAATATGTGGACTTCGAATGTTACATTTAACACGTTAAATAATTCAACCGGTTGTGCGAGTAATAATGGACTTGCTTATAATGTTTTTCCTGCAAGCGGAACATCTACCACTACGGTAACTCAAAATCAAACGTACAATCTTAGTGTTACAACGAGTGGTACTATCAACAGTATTATTTCAGTGTGGATTGATTATAATTTTAATGGTGTTTATGAACCCACCGAGTGGCAACAATTGGCAGTGAGTAATCCGCCGGGAAGTACTGCAACCGTTCCTGTCACAATTCCAGGTACATCCGGCACCGGACTAACTGGCATGCGTATCCGTTCTCGCTTTAGTGGAAATCCAAACAGCGCAACAAGTGCATGTATTACTTTTGGATCCGGAGAAACCGAAGATTATTTTATTACCATCAATCCATTCACTCCTCCTGCATGTTCCGGAACGCCTGGCCCATTTGCAGCCGCTGCATCTGCCACCACAGCATGTTCAGGTACCTTGATAAACTTGACTTTGAATCCGAATTCTTCTACCGTATTTGGTGGATTGACTTACCAATGGCAAAATGGTCCATCTGCACTTGGCCCTTGGGTAAATATTCCGGGAGCAACGAATAAGTTATATAGTTTTAATGCAACCACTACTGAGTTTTACAGATGTGTTGTGTTGTGTGTGAATTCAGGTTTAAGCTCAAATTCATCGCCCGTTTCACTTACCATTCAACCTTCCACTTGGCTAGGTTTCACGAATGATTGGAATGATCCTACCAATTGGTGTGGACGTGTTCCTACTTTTGCTGATGATGCATTGATATCATTGGTTGCGTCTGGTCGACCAGCCATCTCATACTATTTCCCAGTGGTAGCTGTTGGAGATACGATGCGTTCAAAAAATATTACCATCGCAACTACCGATTCAATAACGGTATTGACAGATACAACCGTAACAATGAATATTGCACAAAGTATTCATAACAACGGAAAATTTGCCATTATATCTTCTGATGCAAGTTTCTACACCTTTGGAAGTTCCGTTACTACATCAGGTTTATTACAAGCATTTAGGGGAGGAACAACACCGGACAATATTGTTCAGGTCATTTATACTGTTTCTGAATTACAGGCTTCGGGCATGCTTCCGGGTGATATTATCGATTCCATTTATTTGCCTTTTTATTTTAGGGGCAGTTCTGCAGCATATCAGAATTTTTCAATTTCTTTTATGCAGTTGCCATTAATACAAGATCAATTTGTTTCGAGTGATCCAATATTAGGTGTAACTCCGGTTTATACCAATGCAGCACTTATTGTAGGAGCACCTACGAATGGAGTTTATACCTCTACCGGACCCACTGCTGGAATTTTAAAATTGCCGGCTGTCAATTTCAGATGGGATGGAGCGAGTAATGTACTCTTGCAAATTTGTTATGACATGACTGCCGGAACGCCGGGTGGAAATGATTTTATGTATTTATCAAGCACTGCACCGAGAAAATCAATGATATGGTTGGGATCTACTAACATGGCCACGAGCGGTTGTAATTTGACAAGTCTTTCACCTAACTTAATTTCAAACTTCGGACTTATTCCATCTACCTTAAGACCTAACATTGGTTTTAGGTTCCATCGAAAACAAATTTTGATGAATGGCTCTGTAGGAGCTGATGTTAATAATAATGTTTCAGGAAAATTTTGGAGCAGTTTTGCCAATTTAACAATCAATGGTAATCTGAATAATACTTCGTCATTATATGCAGATACTTCTATCGTTAATTTGAATGGAATCTTTAATAATAACGGAATAACTGATTTTAGTTATGCACCATTGTATAACAACCAAAAATCAATAATGAATTTCGCCGGTACCAATTGGAATAATAATAATTCATTTATTGCCGGAAATTCATTGGTGAGATTTAGTGGAGCTTTAGCTCAAAGTATTGGAGGAACTAATTCAACAACTTTTCATGAACTTCAAATCAATAAAACTTTAGTTTCACAAACGGTTACTTTGTTGCGGACTACAAGTGTGGATGATACCTTGACTTTAACTCAAGGACAACTTTTGTTGAATCTAAATACTTTAAACATCAATAACGGTCGCGCCAGTACGATAAGCTTAAATTTTCCTTCTGGGCCCATTAGCAGAACGGGAGGATTTATTATTTCTGAAAATGCTGTTTCGTATGTAAATTGGAATAATATCGGAACGAACCAAGGTTATCGCGTCATTCCCTTTGGAAATGCAGCTATTGCTTCTCCGAATTATATACCGTTTTCATTCCAACATAAAGCTGGTGATCTTGGAGATTTCGCAGTTTCTACATACAATGCGCTGGGTAATTTGCCATTTCCTCCGGGTGTAACACATATCAACAATGCTAACACTTCAGCGAATAATGCACCTTCAACTGTAGACCGTTATTGGATGGTGAGTAAAACGGGTGTTAATCCTCTTGTAGATTTAATGTTTAGATTTACTACGTTCGAAAAACCTTTAGGAATGGGTGCCTTTAATCAAGGTAAGGCACAACCATGGAGGAGTCAAGCCCAAGGAGGCGGAATAATCAATGCCTGGATTCGATTGGTTTTTCCTTTCACTACCACAACCTTTTCACAAACCTATGGTGCTGTGACGGCCACTGTCGATTCAGTAAAAGTAATTTCATTTGATTGGCCTATTTTGCCTGCTCAAGGAGCACCATTCTTCGCGAATGCAGGTCCTATAGGGAATTCTAATCCATGGGCCATCTCCCTCAATAATCAGCCATTGCCTGTTGAATTATTAACTTTTGATGCAGTTGCGAAGGGCGAAAAAGTGAAGTTGAATTGGTCTACATTAACTGAAGAAAATGCAGATTATTATTTTGTGGAGCGAACCAATGATTTTGTTGAGCACATACAAGTTGCCATAGTTCAAGCCGCCGGAAATAGCAATTCTTTATTGGATTATGAAGGATGGGATAACTCTCCTCACTTGGGTATAAATTATTATCGTCTTTCTCAAGTAGATTTTAATGGTGATGTAAATGTATTGACCAATTATGTTCCTGTTCGATTTGGTAAAGATTTTAAGTTTGAGATCTTGTACTTATTGATGGATCCATCTTCCTCTATTGTTTTCGATTATAATTCGAATGAGCCTTTGCAAGTCCTTGTCTATGATCTTACAGGAAGATTGGTTTTAAGTAAATCTTCAGTAGCTGCTTATGAAGGAATCAATGTTTTACCACTGGACTTACCTTCATTGGCTTCAGGGATTTATACTTTGAAACTTCAAAATACCAAAGAAGAGGTGAGTTACCGCTTTATAAAAGAGTAATATATGAAATTAAGAAAGCCCGGTTAATTTGTTTTAGCCGGGCTTTTTTTATTGAATACGCTTTAAGAATCTAGAATTCTGCTTACATTTGTGAAACAAACAATTACTCTCCCAAAAAACATGAAGAAGTTATTATTAATGCTAATACTTATTGGTATTGGTCATTCTGCCTTGTATGCAAATCAAAATTTCTGGAAACTTACGAATCCTGAAAAATCATCCTCATTAATTGAGGCATCCATTCAAACAAAAAGTTGTCTCTTGTATGAGTTGGATTTTAAAAACTTATCAAGTCTTTTAGCTTCGGCTCCTTTAGAATCTTCAGCAAATTCTTTAATTATAGAAGTTCCTTTTGCAGATGGGAGCATGCGAAAATTTGCAGTAAAAGAAACTCCCATAGTTCCGGATGCCCTTAAAAATAAGTATCCAGGAATTAATACTTGGGCAGGACAAGGAGTAGAAGATCCTTCTTCTTTAATTTATTTAGATGTTACACTTTGGGGATTTCATGCTATGATCTTCTCAAATGAAGGAACTGTTTATATTGATCCATTCAATCAATCAACAACAGAAATTTATAAAGTATATTTTAAAACGGAAGCATTAAGTTCTTCTCCAATTGCTGCATGTGGTTTTGATTCTGAAACTCAAGAAAACAAATTGAACGCTGCTGAGATCGATATGCATGTGCAACAAGGTGGTATTCCAAATCAAATTGCCCGAAGTTCGGGTTCATCTTTACGTACTTACCGTTGTGCTATTGCATGCACTGGTGAGTATTCAACTTTTCATGGAGGAAGTGTTCCTACAGTACTTTCTGCTATCGTCACAAGTTTGAATCGTGTAACTGGGGTGTATGAAAAAGAAGTTGCTATTCGTTTGGTATTGGTTCCTAAAAATGATACCATCATTTTCTTGAATGCGTCAACTGATCCTTATTCTAATAATAATGGAGGGGCAATGTTAGGTCAAAATCAAGCAACAATTGCAGGGTATATTGGAAATAGTAATTATGATATCGGCCACGTATATAGTACCGGAGGAGGTGGTATTGCCGGATTGGGTGTAATTTGTAAGCCACTCGATAAAGCACGCGGGGTAACCGGATCCCCATCGCCTGTAGGTGATCCTTTTAATATTGATTATGTAGCTCATGAGATGGGGCATCAGTTTGGAGGAAATCATACATTTAATAGCAATACCAGCGCTTGTTCGGGAAATGGAAATTCAGCAAATGCTTTTGAGCCTGGAAGTGGAACAACCATCATGGCGTATGCCGGAATTTGTGGCTCTCACAATACTCAGAATTTTAGTGATCCTTATTTTCATACTGCAAGTTTCGATGAGATTTTAAATTATTCAACGCTATCGAATGGAAGTACATGCCCTGTTGTTACAGCTACGGGAAACAATGCTCCTATCATTACATCTATTGGAACAGACCATGTTATTCCTTATCAAACCCCTTTTCTTTTGGAAGGTGCTGCCAACGATCCCGACGGAGATCCTATCACCTATGAATGGGAGCAATATGATTTAGGACCTGCCGGTTCTCCAACAAATCCTATCGGAAATGCACCATTGTTCCGTTCCATCGTTCCAACGGTATCGCCTATCCGTTATTTCCCGAAATTATCAGCAATAGTTTCCGGTGGTACTTCAATAGGAGAAAGATTGCCGACTTATGCCAGATCAATGCAATTCCGTCTTACTGTTCGTGATAATAAAGCCGGTGGAGGTGGTGTAACCTATGAAGAAGTGGTAGTAACACTAAATGTAATAAATACAGGAGCACCATTTATTGTAACTGCTCCAAATACGAATATTACATGGGTAGGTGGAACTCAAGAAAACATTACTTGGAATGTTGTAGGAACCGACACTGCACCAATTAGTACTCCCAATGTTGATGTTTTTCTTTCTACTGATGGTGGGTACACGTATCCGATTACATTGGCTACTGGAGTTCCAAACATAGGAACGGCTACTGTTACAGTTCCGGGAATCAACTCTACTACTGCAAGAGTGATGGTAAGAGGTGCCGGAAATGTATTCTTTGATATTTCGAATACTAACTTCTCCGTGTCTAACACACAATCGATTTCAGAGAGTATTTTACAAGATATTGTTCGATTCTACCCAAATCCTTCCCTTGGAAATTTGAATTTGAGTATGGCCGGTAACTACAGAGGAGCATTAAATTTTACATTGACAGATGTGTTAGGAAGAGTTGTTTTTACGAAGTCTTTGCAAAAGAGTGGAGATGGTTTAATGGAATCGATAAATATTGAAATGCTTCAGGCAGGTGTTTATACCGCACTTGTAGCAACAAATCAAGGCCAGAAAGCTGAAAAAATTATTATTACTAAATAAATTAAATACACCTTGAATACGGATATGATCTCGTTTAAAGAGATGATATCCGTATTTTTTTATCCTGCATAGTTTTTTTAAGACGGATTTTATAACAAAAAGTAAAGTTTTAAGTTTTAATAGCAGAGGAATCGTAAATTTGTATGCTTCATGAAGATATTTCGAAAAATATTTTACGGGTTGATCGTTGTCCTTTTAACAGGAATCGTAGTTGCCTTGATATATCTGGCTTCCCAAAAGCCACATTATAACGGTACTTTGAAAATGGCCGGCTTGCATAGTCAAGTGGAAGTCATTTATGATTATTATGGCGTTCCTCATATTTATGCTGAGAATGAAGAGGATGCTTATTTTGCTTTAGGATTTGTTCATGCGCAGGATCGACTTTTTCAAATGGAAATGACAAGAAGGGTGGCCTCCGGAACACTCTCTGAAATATTAGGGAAAGATTTTGTCAAGGTAGATGCATTTTTTAAAACGTTAGGTTTGGAAGAACATGCCAATGATGCCGCATCTAAATTCATGTCAGAGAATACGCTGCCTTATCAAAAAGCTGCCAATGCGTATTTGAAAGGCCTAAATAATTTTATAAAGGAAGGGGTTACACCAGTGGAATTTGTGATGTTAGGAATAGACAAAAAAGATTTTTCTATTAAGGACATGTATCTATCCACTGAATTCATGGCTTTTAATTTTGCAATGGCTTTTCGTACCGATCCTCTGATGTCGTACATCCATACTAAACTGGGCGCTTCTTATTTTAAGGATATTATCACTGCTCATTTAGACAGTGTTTTAACAATTCCAAATTATATTCCTTCTGCAGATTCCGAAGACTCTTCAGCCTCATCAGTTTCTTCAGCCGCAATGCCTCAGGTCAATAAATTGAGCGCATTTAATACAAGCAATACGGTGTTGGACCTTATTCCCATCTCTCCTTTTACAGGAAGTAATAGTTGGGTGGTAGCTCCGAAAAAATCACAATCGGGAAGAGTGTTGTTGGGAAATGATACGCATATTGGTTTTGGACAGCCTGCCGTATGGTATGAAGCACATCTTGAATATCCGGGATATAGTTTTTATGGAAATCATTTGGCAGGTTTTCCTTTTGCAGCCATTGGTCATACGCGTGAACGAGCCTGGGGACTTACAATGTTCGAGAACGATGATTTGGATTTTTATGCTGAACGCATCAAGCCCGGCGATACGAGTAAGTATTGGACAGATGGTCGATGGAACTCATTAAAAAGTGAAAAGAAAATCATTAAAGTGAAAGGAGAAGAAGACGTGATACTAACGGTAGTGAATAGCCGTCACGGTCCTTTAGTGCAAAATGTGATGCCGGAATGGAAGCAGGTCACCAATAATCCTGTGGCTATGTGGTGGACGCATTTAAAATTTTCTAATAATTTGATGCAAGTGACGTATCAAATGAATCATGCGCAAAGTTTCGAAGAGTTTAAAAACGGTGTGTCGAAGTTGATTTCTCCCGGATTGAATGTGATGTATGGCGACAAAGAAGGGAACATCGCCTGGTGGGCGGCAGGTCGCCTGATGTCAAGAGCAAAATCAGTAAATCCTGTACTGTTGATTGATGGTTCTAAGTACAATAATGATCCAACAGGTTATCTTGATTTTTCAAATAATCCACATTCTGAAAATCCGGAATCCGGAATTGTGTACAGTGCCAACAATCAGCCCGACTCCATGCCCGGCCAAGGATTTTATCCCGGCTATTATACGCCTTCCGATCGTGCCGAAAGAATTGTGGATTTGTTTGCCGAGAAAAATATTTTTTCTCTCGAGGATTTGCATCGTATAAGTTTAGATGTACGTTCTCATGTAACCACAAAAATTGCGACCATCATTTTGAATTCTGTTCGTCAGGAAGTAAAACAAAAGAGCGCGGCACATATCAATGCTTCGAAAATATTATTGATGTGGGATGGGGAACATCAATTAAGAAGCCAAGCACCAACGGTATATTATAAATTGCTGTATTATGTTTTGCAAATGGCGATGGAAGATGAGTTGGGACAGGAAAATTTTAAATTATTGCTTTCAACGCACGCATTGAAAAACAGTGTTCTTCCTTTTGTACTTAATGATTCATCTGTTTGGTGGAATGATGTGAACTCTCGCGATGTGAAAGAATCAAGAAATGTTATTTTTGAACGTGCATTTGATATGACTGTAACCGACCTTGTCAAGCAATTGGGAAAAAATACAGATACTTGGGAGTGGGGAAGAGTTCATATTTTGGAGCACAAGCATCCGATTGGTATGAAGAAGCCTTTTAATGTGATGTTCAATATCGGTCCATTTCCTGTCGCTGGCGGACAAGAAGTAATCAATCAAATGGGTTTTGATTTAACCGGAGGAGGAGTGTATCGTGTAAAGTATGGTCCTGCTATGCGAATCGTTTTAGATTTAGCAGATATCGAGAATTCAAAAAGTGTATTGCCTACCGGTCAAAGCGGAAATGTGATGAGTCGTTATTACAGCGATCAAAGCAATATGTACAATTCAGGAAAAATGCGCAAGCAAAAAATGAATCGCGCCGAAATCGAATCCAACCGCAGCGGTCGCTTGGTTTTAGAGCCTGCGAATTGATTGGATTTCTACTTTAATAGCTTTGAATCTTTGCTTCATTGCGATATTTTAATAATTTAGAAGGTCAAACAATTTTAATTGAAATGAATCTTTGCACCTTCGCGAGACAACAACAACTTAGATGGTTAATCTTGTTGCGGAATTTTTATTGCGGAATAAAATGGAAATTTTGCGCCTTTGCGTGAAAAATCGGAATTTCTTTTCAACTATTAATAATCTAAAGGAATTTTTTCAGAGAGTTAATTTAAAAAAGCTCAAGAAAGCACCTCTATTATTTTATTAGCCAATGTAAGCGCAATTTTTTTATTCGACTCAAAAGTCCATCCTGCAATATGAGGAGATAACACCACGCGATCCGATTGTGTTAATCTCCGAAAAGCTTCCGGTAAATTTTTATTTTCTATCTTTTCAAAGCTGAACGATTCAAATTCTAAAACATCCAATGCTGCTCCCACTATTTTTCCGCTATCAAGAGCATCTGCCAAGTCAATAGTATTTACATTTTTACCTCTTGCAGTATTGATGAACCAAAACACTTTTTTGAAACGTGTTATCCATGCTGCATTCACCATGAATTTGGTTTCGTCCGTTAATGGAACATGTAAGCTGACCACATCACATTCTGTAAAAAACACATCTTCATTGCACTGCTCCACAAAATCGAATTCGGAATTATTTACCTTGACATAAGGATCCAAGACAAGAATTCTTACATTAAAACCTCGAAGTTTTTTCGCAAATGATTTTCCCATGTGCCCGAAACCAACAATGCCGATTGTTTTTCCATCCAATTCAACACCGCGGTTTTCTTCTCTTCTCCAAACGCCCTGACGTACTTCCTTATCAGCACGCACTAAGTTGTTGAATAACATCAGCAACATGCCCACCGCTTGTTCACCAACAGCAGTACTATTTCCCTCGGGAGAATTTACACATTTAATTCCTGCTTTGTTCGCAGCAAGCACATCAATGTTTTCCATGCCGGCACCTGCACGTGCAATGCATTTGATATTATTTAATTTGGAAATAAAATCAGCATCAATTTCGAAACGACTGCGTAACGCGATTCCTTGAAAATCATCAATGCATTTTAATACTTCCTCTTTGGTAAGATGATATCCTTCTGTCACTTTTATTCCCGCCATCGTTAATGTCTCAATGAAGAGGGGATGTAAGGTGTCAATTAAGAGAACTGAATTCGACATTTTAATTCTTTTGCATTTTAAAAATTACAGCAGAGAGCCTTTTAATAGTACAGCCGCAATACTGAAATAAATGATGAGTCCTGTTACGTCTACCAATGTTGCAATGAACGGCGCAGAAGAAGTGGCAGGGTCAGCGCCGAGATGTTTTAGCAAAAGTGGCATCATAGATCCCATCACCGATCCCCACATCACAACAAACATAACGGAAGCGCCTATGGTAGCACCAATCGCAAACCAATGTTCGCCGTACATATCGGTAAAGAAATTCCAAGCACCTACACGAGCAAATCCTAAGAATCCTAAAATTAATCCCAATAGAATTCCGGTTACAATTTCACGTTTCATGATTCGCCACCAATCGCTTATTTTTATTTCGCCAAGCGCAAGCGCACGAATGATAAGTGTTGCTGCTTGTGAACCGCTGTTACCACCACTAGATACAATTAAAGGAATAAATAAAGCGAGTACTACTGCTTTAGCAATTTCATGTTCGAAAAATCCCATCGCCGATGCGGTGAATAATTCTCCGACAAAGAGAACAACCAACCAAGGTGCTCGTTTTCTCAACATTTCCCCAATGCCCACATCCATATAAGGATCTTCTAAGGCTTCTACCGCACCTAATTTTTGAATGTCTTCTGTATCTTCTTTCTTGGCAAGATCAAGTACGTCATCGACAGTGATGATTCCTAAAAGTAATCCTCCCGCATCGGTTACCGGCAAAGCCACACGTGTAGTATTGGAGAAAGCACGAATCGCAACTTCTTCGTCGGCAGTTACCAGCAAAGAAGTAAATTGTCCATCTAAAATATCATTCATTTGAACGTTATCTTCAGCTAATAAAATTTCGCCAAGTTTAATGTCGTCGGTAAGATAACCCGAATCATCAACAATGTAAATTACATCTAATGTCTCACTCTTCTCTCCAACTTTGCGAATGTAATTTAATGCTTCTCTAACTGTCCAATTTCTATTTACGGTAATGTAATCCGGCGTCATTAATCGACCTATGGAATCTTCCGGATACCCTAAGAGCGAAAGAGCTACTCTTCTTTCTTTCTGTGTTAATAGCGTCAGAAGTTTATTAAGTAGGTCGGTATTTAGCTGTTCTAATAAAGCAGTTCGATTATCTGCCGACATATCATTCAAAATTAACTGAAGTTGTCGGTGACGTAGTACACGAATTAATCCTACCTGATCATTTAAATCTAATAACTCGAAAGTTTGATAGGCCTGGTCACGATCAATACAAGAAAAAATAAGAAGCTGTTCACCTGGTTTTATATCCTGAACAAAAAGTGCTAGTTCCTGAGGTGACCAGTCTTCCAGTTGAGTTTCTAACTCATCTTTGTCCCCTGCCCTCAGCAACTTTTCAATTAATTCTTTTTCTGCTCCAAGTTCCATCCTTTCAACACTAATTATTGTTTGATGAGTATTTCATTTTAATAAAGCTTGAAAAATTGATGTGATTTATAAGGATAGATCATTATTAAAAACCAAAGGTCAATAATTGTATTGACCAAATTGTTTTATTAACGCTGACAAAAGTAAGTAAAGGACTAGAGGGAAACAACACGTAAAATGAAGCTTTGTAAAGTATAAAAAATTAAAAATGGGAATGCTTAGAAAGACCTTATAAAATACAGGATGAATTATGTCAATTAGCGAATTTCATTCTATGAAAAAGTTAGAAAAATTAAGTGCAATGAAATTGCTAAACTTATGAAGGCTTGTGTTCTTGAACCTTAACATGTTGTCCATAAGCAGGACATCTTTCTCTTGGTTTACAAGCAGCCGCAGCAAGGAAGATAACACTAAGGATCAGAAGCAATGTTTTTTGACGCATGTCTTTTCGTTTTCTATTTCGTTGCAAAATAAACTAATTTTTATAGGATAATAGGTAAATGTTTAAAAATCTTGTACTTATTAACATTTTCTTTTAACGGGATAAATGCAAAATTGTTATTTATTTCTATTTTTTTCAATATTTAGCCCGTTTTATATGTTTTTCGCATTCGGTTTCGTTAAAGGCTTTAATTTCGAAGATATGTTGCGTGGCCAAGTTATTTCAGAAAACAAGAAAATGAAGCGCTTTTTTCTAGCTGAATCATGGAAAAAGGCTTTGAATGAGGAGCTGAATGCAGCGTATTTTTTAGTACTGATGCGATTTTTGGAAGAAGAAAGAAATCAAAAGCAAGAAATTTTCCCAACACAAGAGCTGGTTTTTGCCGCTTTTAATCGAATTTCTTTTGATGATGTGAAGATTGTAATTATTGGCCAGGATCCTTATCACAATGAAGGTCAGGCAAATGGGCTTTGTTTTTCGGTGTCAGATGGGATTCGAAAACCTCCGTCTTTATTGAATATTTTTAAGGAGCTTCAACGAGATTTACAGATTCCCATCCCGGTTTCCGGTAATTTAGAAAGATGGGCCGATCAAGGTGTTTTGTTATTGAATGCGACTTTAACCGTGAGGGCGCATGCGGCTGGATCTCATCAGAAAAAAGGCTGGGAACAATTTACAGATGGAGTTATTCGAAAAATCAATGATGAGAAAGAGGGAGTGATATTTATGTTGTGGGGGAATTATGCAAAGGCAAAAGGAGATTTTATAGATCGCTCAAAACATTTTGTTTTAGAAGCAGCTCATCCCTCTCCGTTGGCCAGAACCGGATTTATGGGATGTGCTCATTTCTCAAAAGCCAATGATTTACTAAAATCAATTGGAAAAGAAACAATCAATTGGAATGTAGATATCCGAACGAAATAAGATGATGCATACGCTATCTGATTTTACACTCCTAAAAGTTTTTAATAAAAGAACAGTCTTTGCTGGGCTTCTTTTATTGATGCCTTTTTTTCTGAGCGCTCAAGCGATTAGTAATTTTAAATCTGTAGAAAATACTCATCAAATTGAATTGAATCGCTTTTATTCCACTTTTTCAAAATCAGTTAAGAAGTCGAACGATTCTTTAGTGATCGCTCGTGAATTGCGAAGTGTATTGTCGGAAATGTATAGCTCCGGATTTTTGGAAGCACGACTCGATAGCATCAGCAAGGTGGAAGAAAATACTGCTTGGTGGTACTTAGGCCCGCTGTATTTTATGGTGGATATAAAAACGAATCCCGATGATGAATTTATCCTTTCGAGTGCCGGTCATATTTATCCGGATAAAGTTTTTACACCTAAATCTTATGCGCGTTTTAATAGTAAAATTTTAAATTATTGTACGAATAACGGCTATCCCTTTGCGTTAGTGAGTCTGGATAGCCTTTCGGTTTCCAATGGCAAACTGAAAGCAGAACTTAATATTGATAAAGGACCTTTAATATTGCTTGATTCTGCCCTGATCAAAGGCACGGCAAAAGTTTCAACGGCGTATTTGTATAATTATTTGGGAATTAAACCGGGTGTTGTTTTTAATGAATTATCTCTTCGCAAAGTTTCTACACGTTTAAAAGAAATTCCTTTTGTAACAGAAGCAAGGCCCTTCGAAATTGAATTTACCGAAAATATGGCTCGACCGGTTTTGTATCTGCAAGCAAAAAAGGCAAGTCAATTCAATGGAGTAGTAGGAGTACAGCCTGATAATTCTAATTCCGGAAAAGTTTTTATTACCGGAGATGTACGACTTCGCTTATTGAATTCATTCGGTAGGGCGGAACTGTTTGATTTGAATTGGAGTAATCCTCTCCCGCGTTCACAGGATTTAAAGGTGAAATTTTCTTATCCCTTTTTGTTTTCATTGCCCGTTGGTGTTGAGGGAGACCTTACTTTATTTAAAAGAGATTCCATTTTCCTGGAATTGAATCGACAAATAGGATTTCGATATTTCCTTGCGGCAAATAATTCGCTTCGGTTTTTTCTGGGAAGAAAAACTAGTAGTCTGATTTCTACGAAAGGCTATGAGAACATCACCACCTTACCTCCTTATGCAGACGTAGGCGCAAATACTTTCGGATTGGGAGTGCAGTTTCAGCGATTGGACTATCGATTGAATCCACGAAAAGGTTTTGCTATTGATGTAAGTGGCGGCGCAGGAATTCGGCTCATTGAAAAAAATGCGCGCATAAATGAAATAGTGTACGATAGTTTAGACTTGCGAAACACGCAATATAAAGCAGAAGGATTATTCGATGTTTATCTTCCCATCTTTAATCGCAGCGTGATTAATATTGGCATCGCAGGAGCATGGTTACAGAGTAATAATATTTTTAGCAATGAATTGTATCGTTTCGGCGGATTAAAAAGTTTGCGCGGATTCGATGAGTCTTCCTTGCTCGCATCTGCATACGCCATTGGGAAAATTGAATATCGATTTATTCTCGAACAGAATTCTTATCTCTTGCTTTTTTATAATCAAGCATGGTATGAAAATGATAGTCGTGAGAGTTTATTGAGTGATACACCCTACGGTTTTGGCGCAGGAATTACATTTGATACTAAGCTCGGTATTTTTTCATTTACCTATGCTTTGGGAAGTCAGCAAAGCAATCCCATAGAATTTAGAGCTGCTAAAGTTCATTTCGGTTTGGTTAATTACTTCTGATGATTTCTAATTCCTGTTTTTTAATCAGAAGATTTTTTTAGATGCTAATAGGTTCAGAATCTTGATCTCATCATTGGTTTCCAGATCCTAAATAAAACATAATCAGACCTTTGTTCATTCCACACGCTTCAATTCCTTATCTTTGCCCCCCAATGTCGCATAAATCAGGATTCGTAAACATCATCGGTAAGCCCAATGTAGGCAAAAGCACTTTGCTTAATGCATTGATGGGCCAAGACTTATCTGTTGTAACACCCAAGGCGCAAACGACCCGTCATCGCATCAAGGCGATTTTGAATCACGAAGATTATCAGGTCGTATTTTCGGATACTCCGGGTATTATGAAACCTGCTTATAAATTGCATGAGCGTATGTTGCACTCGGTAGAGGAAACTTTAACGGATGCCGACGTGGTGCTTTATGTGACAGAATTAAAGGATCGCAATATCGACGATGATCTCTTGTTTAAGTTGCAAGGATTATTATCACCGCTATATGTTTTAATCAATAAAGTGGATACGGGTGAACAGGCTGCAGTTGTTGCGGCCGTAGAACATTGGAAAAATATTTTAAATCCTGCCATGGTTTTGCCGGTTTCGGCATTGCATAAATTTCAGTTAGATGTGTTACTAGATAAAATTGTAAATGTACTTCCTGAAGGTCCTGCCTATTTCGACAAAGACCAAGACATCAGTGATCGTAACGTTCGCTTTTTTGTTACAGAGATTATACGTGGTCAGATTTTACAACAGTATCAAAAGGAAATTCCTTATTCGGTAGAAGTAGTAGTGGATGAGTATAAGGAGAGTCCGGAAATTGATCGCATGCGTGTGCTCATCTATTGCGCGCGTGAATCGCAAAAAGCAATTCTACTCGGACATAAAGGTGCAGCCATGAAAAAGCTGGGTACCGATTCGAGAAAAAAGATTGAAGAGTTTATTCAAAAGAAAGTGTATATCGAAATCACTGTGAAGGTGGCCGATGATTGGCGTGATGATGACAAAATGTTGAAACGTTTCGGATACCAATAATAAAATAAAATTAAAATTGCCATGGCTAATATTGTTGCCATTGTGGGTCGCCCCAATGTAGGAAAGTCAACTCTCTTTAATCGTTTAACGGAATCACGTAAAGCGATTGTGGATGAGTCGAGTGGTGTTACGCGTGATCGTCATTATGGAAAGGCCGATTGGATAGGTCGTACATTTTCGGTGATTGACACCGGAGGATATATCATGGGCTCTGATGATATTTTTGAAAAAGAAATTCGGAAGCAAGTAGAATTGGCAATTGATGAAGCGAATATTATTTTGCTTGTTGTTGATGTTGCTGTAGGCTTAACCGATCTGGATAAAGAAGTAGCGAATTTATTACGTCGGTCAAAAAAGAAAGTTATTTTGGTGGCGAATAAAGTAGATTCAGCTGCACGTACTCACGATATTCATGAATTTCATGCGATGGGTTTAGGAGAGCCATTTGGAGTTTCCGCCATGAGTGGTGGAGGTACAGGCGAATTGTTGGACGAAATGGTTTCTCATTTTTATCCGGAAGATGTGATCGAACCGGAATTGCCGCGTATCGCCATCATTGGTCAGCCGAATGTTGGAAAATCATCTTTGCTCAATTCATTGATAGGAGAGGAGCGAGCCATCGTTACCGATTTAGCAGGAACAACAAGAGATACTATTTACAAAAGATTCAATAGTTTTGGTTTTGATTTTTTATTGATTGATACGGCAGGATTGCGCAGAAAGAAAAACGTTCGTGAAGACATTGAGTTTTATTCGGTGATGCGCAGCGTTAGAGCCATTGAAGAAGCCGATGTTTGCTTGTTTATGATTGATGCTACTCAGGGAATTACTGCGCAGGACTTAAATATTTTCCATCTCTGCGAAAGAAATCGCAAGGGTGTTGTTATTCTGGTGAACAAATGGGATCTCGTTGAAAAAGATACCTTGACCACCAAAAAAGTAGAAGAAGCCATTCGCTCTCGCATTGCACCATTTACGGATGTGCCAATTGTCTTTACATCTGCTACTACAAAGCAGCGTTTGCATAAAGCCTTGGAAGTAGCCTTGGAAGTGTATAAAAATAAGACGGCGAAAATCACCACTTCGAAACTGAATAAAATTATGTTGCCGGTAGTAGATCGTTATCCGCCACCTGCTGCAAAAGGAAAAAGCATCAGCATAAAATACATCACACAACTTCCGGGAATGGCACCTACATTCGCCTTCTTCTGCAATTTGCCTCAGTACATCGACACTTCCTACAAGCGATACGTAGAAAATCAAATGCGCGAAAACTTCAACCTAAGCGGCGTTCCGATTGTTATTTATTTCCGAAACAAAGAGAAAAATAAAGAGTCTTAGTTTTATTTGTTCCTCAACATGTTAAAGTGTTTCATCGTTGAAGGTGTTGCTTTTTTTATGCAAATCCCGAATGCTATCTGTCGGGAGTAAAGGTGCTAAGTTTTTAGAATTGATTTAAAAAGTAAATTCAAAAAACTTATATTGTTTCCGTTGTCTAATTCTATGTATTGAGGAGTTTATTTTGTCAATGGCTAAGTGACTTTGCGAACTTTGCAACTTAGCGGCCGATAGCTATCGGCCTTTGCGTGAAAATGAGCGATTCTATTTTTTTCGCCATTTTAAATGGAGCTAGTATTTCATAAAATTGAAATATTCTGATTCATTAAAAAGGGAAGCTTCTTTTAATATGTTCTATTGAATCGACTTTCTATTAAAAAGAAAATAACCAATATGGAAAATTACTGAAAGTGACTTGTCTCTGGAGTCGATGTAATTTAATGCAAGACTAATGGGGCCGATGGGGCTTTGATATACGGCGTTGAAAGTACCACTGTAATACCGCTTGTTAAATGGATCTCCAAAACGCGCTTTGTAATTTACTTTTCGCAATACCTCCTGAAAAGGTTGAAAGATGTATCCTTCTACTCTTATATTAAAATCTTTGCTAACTCGGAAAATGTTTCTTAATCCAATCCCCATATAGTTATTCGCTCTATAAGATTCCAGAAACAATGTTTGCATTTCGGGTATCGGTTGAAAGGCGGGCATCTGTGATTTTGATCCTAGATAAGTTCCTAAAAAAGGCATGCTGCTAAAATTCATCTCTACATAAATTCCGGCAGTGTACCAATCTACCGTTTTAAAATAATTCTCGTATTTCATCAACAATTGAAACCATTGATGGTTGGCTTTGGTAGTATCAGATAAAAACTTGGTGTTGCCGGGAAGTGTATTTTCTTCTGCCGAAGTATATCGTGTTCTGAACTCAAAATATGTCCCCTCTGTGGCGTAAAACTTTTTGTTAAGTGAGTTTCTTTCGAAATTGATGTATGCACTGATGCCCTCTAATGAAGTTTGATCGGTAGTATCGTTTTCGCTGAATTTTCGAGTAAGATAATAACGGTCGGTGTTTCGAAATGAACCAACACCACTTATCACTTTACCTTTGTTGTTGACCGGAATTCCAAATGCTAAATTGTAATTTCGTTCATATTGCACAAGGAAGGATGGTTTTACATCCGCAAAAAATGCTGTGCTACTTTTGTAATAATCAAACTGACTCACTGTTACAGACGGCTCAAGAAAGAAAGGGAAATTCCCCGGCACAAAAAACTTTATATTAAATTGCGCAGAATTATACAGTTTTCCAAAATAAAAATTTCCAAACATGCGTACACTTTGTAATCCCCAGAAATTACGTTGTACACTCACGAATCCGGTATTAATAGGCTTTGACGAAACCAATCCTCCGAAGTCTAGTTTAATTCCTTTATTTTTTCTCACATCCAAATGAAGGTCATAATTCCCGCTTTGTTGATTGTAAATTAATCTCGGAAATAAATACCCTATGTTTTCATCTGCCACCAATTGAAACCAATTTTTTCTGAGCTGGTAAACACTCAAGCATTCATTCCTTGGATTTAAAACCATGCGGATATAAGTTGCTTGATCCTCGTTGACACCTTCGACATAAATTCTATCGACGGAAATTTTAAAAGAACTATTTTGGAATCGAGAACGCTTTTCTGCCAAACTATCGTTGTTGGCAATTCTTGGTATCACATTTTTAATTTGTGGAATCATGCGCTTGGCTGCCGCATACCCACTATCAATTGCTAGACGAACGGAATTGAATTCGAAGGTGCCTACATCAATTAATTTAGGTTCAATCAAGATATCTTGAAGTCGAGGTACGGTGTAGGCAGTGTGCTGCGCAATCATTGTTTTTAACTGACTTAAAAAATTTCCTTCCGATGGAGACTCCGGAATGCCGGCCACACTCACCCCCAAAATTATATCCGGATTGAAATCTTCCAACATTATATTGGTTGGGAAATTATTGTAGATGCCACCATCGTATAAAATATGTTTTCCTTGTAAGATGGGAGAAAAGTAAAAAGGAAAAGCCATGCTGGCTCTTACTGCAAGCGCAAGATCACCACTCTTAAAGGTCACAGCTTTTTTATCTGTAATGTCAGCGGCCACACATCGAAATGGAATCATCAAACTGTCAAAATTGTAATTAGCCATTGCAATAGGACCTGCCATGGTTTCCATTAAACTAAAATCGATTTCGCTAGGATTCACAATATTGCTGGGCAACTGTGTTCGAACAATGGAATCGATCATCAGTTTAATGGAGGCCCAAGAAGCATCATTAGGATTTTTTAGAAAGTAGTAAGCATTTTCTTCATCATAAACTCCTCCTGCCCATTTAATGAAATCACGACTCGTCATTATTTTTTCAATCGTTTCCGGAGTCATGCCAATAGAATACATGGACCCGACTAATGCACCGGCCGAAGTTCCCGTGATGTAATCAATAGGAATTTGTGCTTCTTCTAATGCTTTAATGACGCCAAGATGTGCCAAGCCTCTTACACCACCGCCACTCAGTACCAAACCCACTTTTTGAGCCTGTACAGAATTAAAAACGATGCTGAATAAGATCGTAAAAATGAAGACTTGCGCTTTGAGGTACTTGTGAAACACGCTGCAAAAATACATGAAAGCATTGTTTGTTTAATGTTTCAAGAGGAAAAGAGTGATTTAAAATAGGAGGGAGCTTGTTTTAAACGGGATCCGTACCAACTAAAATAGGTTCCGTCTACGAATTTGATCTTTTCGGGTTCAATAAATTGAGAAAGAAAGTCCTTTTCTAGCTGTTTAAAAGGAAATGGCTCTGAAGACAAAAAAATATAGTCGGGGTTTAATAACTTTAATTTAGCCGGATCAATTTCTGGATAACGTGAGTCTACAGCAAGGTTTATAAATCCACAGGCTTCCAGCATATTGTCAATGAATGTATCTTTCCCGGCCACCAACCAAGGCGATTTCCAGATGTAGTAAATCGCAGTTTTTCCTTTAATTTCTATTGAAGAATTTAATTCTTCAAATCGTAATTGAATTTCCCGAATCAATTTTTGCGCTGTTTCCTCCCGATCACATAAAGTTCCGATCCTATGAATCATTTTAAGAGAATCATTCAACGTGAAAATATCCGATGTCCAAACAGCAAATTCATTTTGCAATTCCTTAATACCAAACTCTTCGTTTTCTTCCTTGTTGGCAATGATCAAATCAGGTTTTAAATCACGAATTACATCGGTTTTAAAATTCTTGGTGCCACCAACTATTGTTTTATTTCTCAGCCACTTTTCCGGATGGATGCAAAATTTTGTGATGCCTACTACTTCTTCATCGAGTCCTAAATCAAAAAGCAATTCGGTTTGTGAGGGAACTAATGAAACAATACGCTTGGCCGGACCTTGTAATTTTACAAGGTGTCCGATCATGTCCGTGTTTTGTAAAGCGATTGGATTTTCCATGTGCCAATGTTTTACGTGAACAAAAAATTATTTCACCATGATCTCGGCAATGTCCGAGCGGGTGATGATGTAACTTTTATCGGCTTTGAAATCTTTGGCGAGTATGGCTTCGTATTCATCGCTCACCATTTTTGCAATGGTGTCGATGGGCGTGGTGATGTCTACAAACGGTAAAGCAGCACCCATAATTTCTTCTACGCGAATATCTTTTTTCTCAGGAGATTTCAACAAGAAGTTCATGATTTTATTTTCGAAAATCGAACCGATGATGCGACCATCAGAAGTAACAGGAAGTTGAGAATAATTATTCGCCAACATCAGTTTCATGGCATTGGCAACAGTTTCGTTTTTGTCGATGCTAGTGATGTCGATGTGTTTGCGGTGAGATACAATGTCTAATGCGGTCATTCCTGTTTTGTCTAAATAACCCATCTTACGCATCCAATCATCGTTAAACATTTTACCGATGTAACGTGATCCGTGATCATGAAAAATGATAACTACAACATCATCTTTTTTCAACTGATCTTTCATCTGTAAAAGTCCTGCCACTGCAGAACCTGCAGAGTTACCCACCCAAATTCCTTCTTGTCTACAAATTTCACGGGTATAAATAGCAGCATCTTTATCGGTTACTTTTTCAAAATGATCAATGATTTTGAAATCATAATTTTCAGGAATAAAATCTTCACCGATACCTTCGGTTACATACGGATAAATTTCGTTGTTGTCAATATATCCTTCCTCATGATATTTCTTCAGCGCCGAACCATAGGTGTCAATTCCCCAAATTTTAATATTTGGATTTTTTTCTTTCAAGTACTTACCTGTACCCGTAATAGTGCCACCGGTACCGGCGCCCACTACTAAATGTGTGATTTTACCGTCTGTTTGTTCCCAAATTTCCGGACCTGTTTGCTCGTAATGTGCTTGGCGATTCGATAAATTATCGTATTGGTTGGTATGAAAAGAATTGGGGATTTCTTTTTTTAATCGCGCCGCTACCGAATAATAAGAACGCGGATCTTCCGGCTCCACATTCGTAGGACAAACAATTACCTCTGCACCAAAAGCTCTCAATGCATCTACTTTTTCTTTCGATTGCTTATCGGTAGTGGTGAATACACATTTGTATCCTTTGATAATACCGGCGATGGCCAAACCCATTCCCGTATTACCACTAGTTCCTTCAATGATTGTTCCGCCTGGTTTCAGAAATCCTGCTGCTTCCGCATCTTCAATCATCTTTACCGCCATACGATCCTTGATCGAATTGCCGGGATTAAAAGTCTCTACTTTCGCTAAAACCGTGGCAATCACCCCCGCGGTTACTTTATTTAAACGGACCATTGGAGTATTGCCAATGGTATCAAGAATGGTATTGCAGATTTTCATTTTAATAAGGGTGAAATTAATTTTCGATTGCGAAGTTAGTCAACATAGGTGAATCCTCTTGATAAAATTATAATATATTCATTTTCAGAACATCAATAAAATGAAATCCTTAATACAATTGGATCAATCTCAAGTTTCCAAAAGATCTTTGCGATCTTTGCTTCTTCGCGGCCGATAGCTATCGACCTTTGCGAGAAATATTGAATATTAATTTGCACTGTTCAATTTCATAGCTAATTTTTTAGTGTTCCAATATGCAAAATTCTGCTTTTAAACTATAATTTCAAAAGGGTGATTCAGAAAGTAAATACATTACTTGTTTTTTGTTTTGAAGTATTCGATATGAGCAATCGCCGATGCAACTCTCTCTTTCCCTACGCCTCGAACAATTTTAAAAGGATCATTTTTACGAATCAACGTTCTATAATAAATGGAAAATAGTTCTTTTCTTTTATTAGGATGTTCACGAAGCGGATCTTCTTGCCAAGGCAAATCAATATCACAAAGCAGAATTAAATCATAATGAGTTTCCGCATCTTTATTTAAAATCCAGGAATCACATTTTCCAAAAACGAATTCACTCCAGATTTTTATAACTGTTAAGTTCGTATCGCAAATACAAATATCTCCTTGTTCATTACATTGCTTTTGTTCTTCATCAAATTGAAGTTTTGCAATTTCTAAAAGATCTTCGTAATTATATTTTCTATCTAAATAGTTAAGATAGGAGCGAGCCATCTCGGGCACAAATTCGCATTGATAATGCAATGCAAGCTGTTCACAAAGGATAGATTTCCCGGTGCTTTCAGGTCCAATAACGGCTACGGAAAATTTATCTTTCATCTGCAACATTTTCTTTTTGAAGATTTAAATCTTTATTCCAAGCCCACCATCCCCAGAGGGCAAGCACCCCATAAATTGAAAAGAGAAAAGCATAAACGAAGAGATCTTTTTGAATGTAAACTACGATATAAATAATATTTACTAAAATCCATAAAGGCCATGTTTCAATTTTTTTTCTCGCAATTAAATATTGAGCAACGAAAGCGCAAGAGCTAGCAAAACTATCGATCCATGCAAAGCTCGCATCGGTATATGTTTTTAATAGAAAGCCTAAAAGCAAAGTGGAAATCAGAATGGCTGTTAAACAAAACGCAATTCCAATTAGATTTAATCTGCTGATGAAAATTTTATTTTCATTGCTCAAATTATTTCGTTTCCAATTCAGCCAACCATAAGCCAACAAAACAAAATAAACAATTTGCTGCATGCTGTCGCCATAAAGTTTTTGTTCGAAAAAAATAAAAAATGAAACACAAACATTGATGATGCCAATGGGAAAACAAAAAATGTTTTTCTTTAGTGTAAGCCAAACACCCAATACGCCGGCAATGAATCCAATTATTTCTAAGGCTAGCATTCAGTTGGTGAAATCTATTCTTTTTATCTTAAAGTGAGCTTTACAAAAGTAGCTCGTTTTATAAGAGGAGGCCTCAATACCGATTTTTTAGTGATCTTGTGCATTTATCTTTTACTAAGATGCGCTTATATAATGGTAGAATTAGTTGTTGATATACAGCGTATTACGAAATAGGACTATTCTAAGATTTGTATTTTGGCGATTAATGGTTGTTTGGTATGTATAGTAAAGTTAAATTTGTTTATCCAAACATCAACGAAATGGCTCTCGACGAATCTTTTAGTAGGATTATCGAATCATTGCAAGTAAAGTATTACAAGGCGGCATTGCGTGGAGTTGTAAGCCCCTCAGAGCTGAATGGTTCTATTGAACCTCGTAATATTTTAGTACAAGTGAAATCCGGGAACTTTTATGGGGAACGTGATTTTTCTCCCATCAATAAAGGTGATTTTTATTTTATGCCTGTAGGTTCGCCTATCTTTTTTCGTCATGGGAAAAGTGCGAAGTATCCTATTTTCGGAAAAGAAGGTTTTATATCTCCCGAACATCGTGAACAATTTAATGCCAATCGTAAATTAAGTGATGGGCAAGATGATTCGAAAGATGTTTTTTCAATCATCGGTTTTGATGTGCATATATATGGAGCCATTCCTTTTTTCTCCATCTTAGAGCTTCCTTGTTTCGTAATTCCTTATACTGATGAATTGAATTTTTTGATGGAATCTTTAATTGATGAAGAAGAAAAGAAAAGATTAGGGAAGGAACGTTTGCAAAGAAATTTTACAGAAGAAATTGTCGTACATATTTGCCGTTACATTGAAGCGAATCCCGATTATAAAAGGAATTTTGAGAAAATAAGTTTCTTGCTCGATAAACGTTTGGTGAATATCATTCAGTACATTCAATCGAATTTAGGTGGCGATTTATCGAATCAAACCATTGCTGCTCTTGCTTATGTTTCTAAAGATTATGTCGGACAGTTTTTTAAAACCATGACGAATACTAATTTGCAAGATTATATCGAGAACCAACGTTTGGAAAGAGCGCAATATCTCCTTCGAACCACTAAGGATAATGTGCAGGAAATCGCTCATAGTATAGGCTTTAAAGATCCGGCTTATTTTAGTCGCCGTTTTAAAATGAAGTTTAATAGAAACGCAAATCAGATTCGAAAAGACGATAGTTTAGCTATTTAATTTTTAATTAGGTTTTGACGCATTCTCTCATTCTCCCATTCTCCCATTCTCCCATTCTCCCCTTCCTGAGAGTGTAGGATACGACGATTCGGATTCCTTCACCCACTCCTCACTCCTCACTCTTCACTCTTCACTCTTCACTCTTCACTCCTGACTCCTGACTCCTGACTCCTGACTCCTGACTCCTCACTCCTGACTCCTCACTCCTCACTCCTCACTCCTCACTCCTCACTCCTCACTCCTCACTGCTCACTGCTCACTGCTCACTGCTCACTCTTATTCTTATTCTCATTCTCCCATCTAGTATCCGTTTGTAAACATTTGTAGTCGATTACCAACGGCAATTTTCTTTGAGTTGAACATCTTTTTTTATAATTTTAGTATAGGGGTGGGAGCGTAGCGACCCCCAATAATTATAGTATGTGTTTGATGCTTTTTTTGAATTCTATCTCCCATTCTCCCATTCTCCCATTCTCCCCTTCCTGAGGGTGTAGGATACGACGATTCGGATTTCTTCACCCACTCCTGACTCCTCACTCCTCACTCCTCACTCCTCACTCTTCACTCTTCACTCCTCACTCCTCACTCCTCACTCCTCACTCCTCACTCTTCACTCCTCACTCCTCACTCCTCACTCCTCACTCTTCACTCTTCACTCTTCACACCTCACTCCTCACTCCTCACTCCTCACTCCTCACTCCTCACTCCACACTCCTCACTCCCTTTAATTTTTAAATCGGTTTTTGTCGCTTTATTTCTACCATTGGTCGAAATGGATGCTTGCGGATGAGTATTTTAATTAATATCGCAATAAGAAAATATACCATGAAAAAAATCCTGAGTTTAGGAATCTTGCTATTAGCAGTTGTTTCTTCTCCTGCACAGAATGCAGATGCCCAAGTTATGCAGCCTACGGAAAATTTAATTGTAGATGGTTTGTCTCCTATTCCAATGTCATTGGTGAAAGAATTGAATGGCTACACGAATGTGCGCGCTGCTTCTTTTTCTGAATGGCATCCGAAGAGAAAGGAAATGATCATGAGCACCCGTTTTGGCAATACTAGCCAATTGCATTATTTGAAAATACCCAATGGTGCACGTACTCAAATTACTTTTTTTGATGAGCCGGTTGGAGGTGCCAACTTTGAACCGATTAACGGAAATTATTTTATTTTTTCAAGAGATGCCGGAGGAAATGAATTCGGACAACTGTATCGTTATGATATGGCAGATGGAAAAATTACTTTGTTGAGCGACGGTGGTCGTTCGCAGAATTCAGGAATCAATTGGAATACCAAGGGCGATAAATTACTCTACGGATCTACTCGACGTAACGGCGCCGATCGCGATATTTATTTGATGGATCCATTGCAGCCACAAAAAGATAAATTGGTTCTTGAATTGAAAGGTGGTGGATGGGGCGTGAACGATTGGTCGCCCGACGATAAAAATTTTATTTTGGATGAATACATCTCCGTGAATGAAAGTCGCTTGTGGTTGGTAGATGTGACTACAGGATCTAAAACATTATTATCTCCGGAGTCAAAAGAGCAATTGGTATTTGGCGGCGCGGTGTACAGCAATGACGGCAAGTCCATCTACATAAGAACCGACATGGATAATGAATTCAATTATCTCGCAAAAATGGATCTGACAACGAAGAAAATTGCGCCGATTACAAAATCAATTCCTTGGAATGTTGGCTCTTATGATCTTTCACCCGACGGTACCAAAATGGTTTTTACAAGCAACGAAGCCGGTGTTTCGAAAGCGTACATGCTCAATACAATCACTAATCAATTCGAAGCCATCAATGAAATTCCGCAAGGATCGATTGGTGGTTTAGAGTGGCATAATAACGGTGAAGACATCGCTTTTAATTTTTCGATGGCCTCATCAGGAGGAGATATTTATGTGTACAATATAAAGACGAAGAAAGTTATTCGTTGGACAGAAAGTGAATTGGGAGGATTAGTAGCCTCGCAATTAAACGAAGCAAAATTAATCAAGTGGAAAAGTTTTGACGGACAAGAAATTTCCGGATTCCATTACAAACCAGCTGCTAAATTCACCGGAAAACGTCCTGTCATTATTATCATGCACGGCGGACCCGAAGGTCAGTCTACTCCGGGTTTCCAAGGCAAGAACAATTATTACTTAAACGAATTAGGCATCGCATTAATTTATCCTAACGTACGCGGCAGTACGGGTTATGGAAAATCATTTGTGAAATTGGACAATGGTTATTTGCGCGAAAATTCGGTGAAAGACATTGGTGCTTTGTTAGACTGGATCGCCACTCAGCCCGATCTAGACGCATCACGTGTAATGACCATGGGCGGAAGTTATGGCGGATACATGGCCTTGGCTTGTGCCGTGCATTACAGCGATCGTTTAAAATGCTCGAATGACATTGTAGGTATTTCAAGTTTTATCACCTTTTTGAAAAACACCGAAAGTTATCGCCGCGATTTAAGAAGAGTGGAGTACGGCGACGAACAAGATCCAAAAATGTACGCCTTCCTCGAAGAAATTTCACCCTTAAACAACGTCGGTAAAATAAAAATTCCCATGTTCATTGTTCAAGGCGGCAATGATCCCCGCGTACCACGCACCGAAGCTTCACAAATGGCCGCAGCATTAAAAGCCAACAACATTCCCGTTTGGTACCTCGAAGCAAAAGACGAAGGCCACGGCTTCCGCAAAAAAACCAACGCCGACTTTCAATTCTATTCAACAATATTGTTTGTAAAGAAATATTTGTTGGACGAGAAGAATTAGATTCTCGATGCGAGATTCTCGATACGGGAAGTCTTAACCTCGCCTAAATTCATTAAAGAAAAGCATAGCGCTAGCCAATTCTGAATTCCTTGGGATGTATCCCAATAGCAATCGGGAGAGGACCAAGTCGAAGTCCTTCATCCTGAATTACGCCACATCTCGCAAAATCCTAATCTGTAATCCTAAATTAGGTGACCAGTTTAACAAGTTCAGTCGAAGGTTCTATCTGTAGATCCGTAGCTCCTTATTCATCCGCTTGCACTGCGCTTGTCGAAGTATAGATACACTAGGGTTCTATTATTTCAAATCACAACTTTCATTATCCAATTGTATTGCCCCTATATCAAGCAATGCATACTACTTCAAACGCCATCAACTATTATTGAAATGAAGGTGTGATTTTCATTTTTAACCTTGATTTCAGAAGGTGTCATTGGTCGATCAATTGTTTTTATTCTATTCTTGATGGGTAAAGCAGTCAATTGACTAGGTTAACATCAATTTTTGATTCGCGAAAATAAAATTTGAGAAGTGCTCATTCATAGCTTTTCTTTTATACATTTGATTAGACCTATCACCACCCTAATTTATGCTTCGAGCTCTTTTTAGTTTTGTAACATTCTTTCTCCTTTTATCCGGCCAATTGGTGGCAATGGATGAAAATTATAATAGTTATATCCCTGCTCCCACACCACTAGCCTGTGATACGAGTCCGGTAATAATTTATACTCCAGATTCGGTGCTTTGTATTGGGGAGAACACCACCATATACGCACCTTCCGGATTTATTTCTTACTTATGGAGTAATGGCGCAACGACTTCTTCCATTCAAGTAAATACTTCAAATGCATACTCCGTAATTGTTATGGATGTGGGCGCATGTCAACGCACTTCAAATGTCATCAACGTACAGGTTTTTGCATTGCCACCCAAACCACAAATTGGATATGATGGACCTCAAGGAATTTGTTTTGGTTCCTCTGCTCGATTAGTGACCAGTGCTCAAGGGCAAATAAAGTGGATGAATAATGTTATTACTTCTTTTAATGACATTAATTTTCCAACGAATGCTTGGTTACAGGTTACTGATTTGAATGGTTGTGTCAGAAAATCTGATACTATTCATGTAGATACCTTGCTCAGAGTGAACGCTAGCCTTTCATTTTGGCCGCCCTGGAATTTTTGCGAAAATACAAGCTTGGAGGTCACCGTTTACTCAAATTATTATCCTGTTTCTTATCAATGGGATAATGGAGATACTAGTTTTAAGAGTTGGATATTGCCTGAATCAAACATGATTGGTGTAACTGTGTTTGGAGATAATGGCTGCTCTAAATATTTGTTGCCTAACATCAACCCAATGGCTATAAATTATAAAATCCAAAATGGCTATTTTGATAATCCTCATGTCATTTATGTTTGCCCAGATAGTGGAAGTAATTTTACATTTTCTCCTGATGCTGGCCATACTTATATGTGGAATGATGGAGATATAAGTACAAGTAAACAGCTCTATGGATCTCCTTCTGGATTACATTACTCTCTTGAAGTAACATGGAATAATGTGTGTCCCCGATGGGAACATTTACTTGTTAAAACGCATCCTGTCACCGCCTATTTAACCTCTAACGTAGACTCCTTTTGTCCAGGAGGACAATCTGTAGCTTTATTTACGAATTTATCTAACCAACTTTGGAGTACGGGTGCAACTTCCAGTCAAATTAATGTTTCACCGCAAGTATCCACCAATTATAGTGTAACAGGAATAGGTAATTCAGGTTGTTGGTTTACATTTGATAAAACTATTCATTTAAAACCTGTTCCTACTTTCTCGATTTCCGGATTAAATACAACGATGTGTTTTGGTGATTCAATTTTATTAACAGCAAGCGGTGCTGCTAGTTTTTCTTGGGGATCATTATGGAATAATCCGTTACTTGGACCAGTTTATCATATGCCGCATACGGGTTCAAATATTTATTTTCATGCCACAGGAGCCAATGGATGTAGAATAGATTCTACCTTAGTGCCCGTGCCTCAAATTGATGCATCGGCTGTTTACAATTTTATTATTAGCAATTATTTTGTCTGCTCTGAGGATACTACGTATATTGATATAAACAAAGGTGCTGGAATCTATGATTGGAGTACAGGTAGTGTAGATACTTCCATTGTAGTTTCTCCGGATACTACAACTATTTACTCCTGTACTTATACAAGTCCGAGTGGCTGTTCTTACTCTCGAAGTTTTTATCTTCCTGTTTATTTGGATTCAATTCCGAATGATACAATTTATAAAAGTTACCTACCCGGAGACTCAGTTTATTTAAGTGGCTGGAACAATAGTTTTGATACGCATATGTGGAGTACAGGCGATACAACAGCTTATGTTTATGTACATCCGGTAGGAATGATAGAAACATATTTTGTTTATTCATGGACCAATAATGGTTGTGTTTTTAAGAGTGTTTATGTGCTTATTAAAGATACGCTACCGCCACCTTATCTTATTAGACCTGATTCAATTTGTTCTGGCGATTCTGTATTATTAACCATCTCTCGACCCGGTTATTATTGGTGGGGAGGAGGTAATAAACAATCTGCGAAGTTTAAAATAACTAATATTTCTACAATAATTACTTTTAGTTTCAAAAGATATTTTAATGATCTTTTTTATTCATTTAGTGATACTATATATCTTGCATCTTCATATCCGTATGGGGTGCTTTCAGGTCCAGATTCAATTTGTGAAGGTGAAACTGCAAAAATCAGATTTCTATATGGGAATCCTTTATTCTCATATCAATGGGATACAGGTGATACCACTGTTAATATTCTGACTACTCCTTCGGGATCTTCATCTTATTCTTTGTTAGTTGACAATCGGGGTTGCTCGAGTTCGTTTAATTATACATTAAAAGTGAATCAGCGCCCGGCACCACCTACTTTTACTGGAGATACTATAATCTGTGCTGGCAACAGTGCCACTTTAAATGCGTATTCTCCATACCCGCTTTTTTGGAATAGTGGTAGTAATTTGCCTTCCATTCATGTCAGCCCGGATGTTGATGAAACTTACGCGGCTTTTTGTGTTGATGAAAAAAACTGTCATTCGGATACAAATAAAGTACGTGTGTTTGTTGGAAGTAGCGTGATAAGTTATATTAGTGGAGATGAATTTATTTGTAAAGGTCAAAGCACGACCTTAGCAGTAAATGGTATAGATGATTATACATGGTACAATGGCGATACTACTCCGGTGATCTCGGTCTCTCCACTTGTTCCTTCAGTTTATTCGGTTGCTGGAATTGATGCAGCGGGTTGTGCTGTAACCAGACATTTCAATGTGGCGGTAGACGATGTGCCTGTAAAAGGGGGTTTTTTAATTTGTCATCCAAGTAATTATTGCGATAGTGGTCGAGTAATTATTGCAATGAATTATTATGGTTATGATTCACTAGTTTGGTCGACTGGTTCAACGGCACTTGGTATACAAGTAAATCCAATAAAGCCACAGTGGTATTATTTATATTGTTATTCAAAATGTTTTTCTACACCGAGTATCGACTCTCTATTTATAACACCGCGTGGTTATTTCAATGCAAGAATTGAAGGTGATACAGTGGTATGTCCGGGTGCTATAACCGGAATGGGCGCGCAGCTTTCTATACCCGGAAATTTTCTATGGAGTAATGGATCCAATTCGCAAAGCACTTATGCAATACCAATAGCTACTTCTACGTATTCATTAACCATCACGGGAAATAACGGATGTACCGAAACCTTGTATCATACAATACAAGTGACGAACAACTATTCAGATAGTATTTCAGGACAAAAAAATTTATGCTTGGGTGACACTTCAACTTTATTGAGTTGTACTCCTGTTTTAGGTGCGACTTACTTATGGAGCAATGGAAGTCTTACCAATACCTCGAATTTTATTTTTTCGAATAGCATAAATCCAATCTCGGTTTTAATTACACTACACGGGGGATGTTCAATATTGGTGAAAGATACTATTCGTATTCATAATAATTTGTCGATTCCGTCCATCTCAGGCGCTGGACAACTTTGTGAAGGCGATTCTGCATTGTTGAATTTAGCAGGTGGAATTCAATATGAATGGACTTCTGGTCTTGCTGGTACAAGTTCCGCAGCTTGGGTTTCTCCTATCGCAAATACAATTTATTCTGCCGATGTGATTTATTACATTAATGGAAATGTGGTTTGTAGTACTGAAGTTTCAGATACAATTTTCGTAAAGAACAAACCGAGTATTCATGTTGCTGGTGCCGAACAATTCTTCTGTTTGGGCGCTACAGTTAATTTAATAGCAAGTGGTGCCAATTCATATTCCTGGAATAATTCAATACTTAATGATTCCATTTCGTTTGTCGCATCAAATGATTCATCCATTCTCGTAATTGGTTTTGGTGATTGTGGATTTGTTGATTCGTTATTAATTGATGTGAATGTTTATCAATCTACGAATGATACTGTGTTTGCCGACACTTCCATTTGTTATGGTGCTAATGCAAATATTCTATCACCTATAAATGGTCAAAGTTTCTTATGGCAAGATGGAAGTACAACAAGTAGTTTTAGTTTTCAATGTTTTGTAGATACAACTTTTTATTGCCAAGTAAATATTAGCGGCGGATGTGTTGCCATCGTTGCTTTTCACATTTCGCCGATTTCTCCATCTCCCGTAAGCATCAGTGGAAACACAAGTGTGTGTAATGGAGAAAGCACTCAGTTGAAGGCGGATGGAGCAGTGACCTTTGTTTGGGAAAATGTTTTTCAGGGAAAATATTTTCATGTTTTTCCAACTTCAGATTCGATAGTATCTGTAGTGGGTGTTGATATAAATGGATGTATGGATACGGCTCAAGCACTGGTAAGTTTGTTGCCAAGTTTTCATTATGTTATAGATGGGTCGTCCCTTGTTTGTTCTTTAGGCCAGAGTTTTAGAGTTAATCTTTTTAACTTATGGTCTGCATTTTTATTTCCTGGTTATACTTATGGATGGAGTACTGGAGCGACTACTTTTTCGATTTCAGCTCAAAGCTTGTCATCTCCGGAACTATCCGTGACAGTGACCAATTCCTATGGTTGTGCTATAACAACGAAGAAAGCCATTCAAGTTTTTCATGAAGATGATTTGTTTATTAAAGATACAGTCTCTGTTTGTCAAGGACAATCAATGGTTGTTTCTCCTAATTTACCATCTCAATATGTATCCTTTAACTGGGGTACAGGTTGGACATCGAATTTTAATTTTCCGGTAATTGCAAATAACGATACCTTGATTATTTTACAAGCGAAAAATAGCGCGAATTGCATTTTTAAAGATACTTTATTTGTCGACGTAAAATCACCTGTGCTTTTTTCTTTTTCAGGAAATGCCAATGTTTGTAAAGGTAGTCTTTGTACTTGGTCAGTTAATACCGATGCTTCCACCGTCCAGTGGTGGTTCCCCGGATCACAATATTTCATGGGCGATTCAATTTCATTTATTCCAAAGATTGGAGGTGTAGTGACGATTCTTGCAACGGATACTTCGGGATGTTCAATTTCGATAACAAGGACTTTGAATTTGATTAATTCACCAGTGAATATAAATGATAGCGTTTTTCTTTGTTCTGGTGATACAGCACAATTAACAGTGAATGGCGGAAATTCTTGGAGTTGGAGTACAGGAGCTACAACAAATTCGATTGGGGTAAGTCCTGTCAATGATTCTCTATTTTCTGTAACTGTGAATACAAGCGGATGTGTTGGAACTTATAATGTGAATGTTTTTGTTGCAAGTGCTTTCCCGGTAACAATTTTTGGGGATACCGCTACTTGTCGAAATTCACCGGCAAATTTTTACGTGAATACCGGCAATTCATGGTTGTGGTCAACAGGTCAAATTTCACCAAGTATTGTATTGCCAGCAGGGACTCCGGATGGTCCTGTCTTCGTCACAGTGCAATTCTATGATGGATGTTTTGGAACAGGTTCAATTTATCATTATAATTATCCTACTCCAATATTGCAGATAAGTGGAGACACGATGATATGTGCAGGTACAAGTACCGTGTTATCAGCAACGCCCGGTTACGCAAATTATCTGTGGAATACAGGAGCAAATTCTCAAAATATTCTTGTTCCATCAGGACAAAGTGGAGACTACGGACTTACTGTTGTTGATTTCGCCGGTTGCGTTTATAGTGATTCTGTAAATGTTGGATTTGCTGCGCAGCCAGGTTTTCAATTGCAGAATAAATCCTATTATAATTGCTTTGCAAACACTGGGTTCCTCTTAACAAAACCAATTAATTCTCAAGATAGTATTCAATGGCAATATTCCACTACATTGAATGGAATATATTCTGACTTATCAGATGGATTTCAATTTTATGGTGTGCATAATGATTCATTGCAAATTCTTGATGTGAATACATTTAGTGGAAAGTACTTCCGAAGCAAATTATTTTCAGGTTGTTTTGCTGGGGTATCAATAAGCGATAGCATAAGATTTGATATTTTGCAACAAGTTAGTTTTGTTCAAACGGCAAGTATATGCGCCAATGAATTATTTTATGTTGGATTCAATTCTTATAATCAATCGGGAACTTATATTGATACACTGTTGAGTCAATGGGGATGTGATAGTATCATCACAACGAACTTAATTGTTAATCCACAAATAATAAATGTTCAAGTTTTATTGAATGATACTATGATAATGGCCACTCCGGGTTATAGCGCTTATCAATGGTATAACTGCATCTCCGGACTTCCTATTCCGGGAGCCAATTCATCAAGCTATCATGCATTTTCAAATTCGTATGTTTATTTAGTAATTTCTAGTGGATCATGTAGTGACACTACCAACTGTATTTACATTGGTACCACAAGTACCATTGAAGCATTTCAAGCAAACTCAGTTTCTATTACGCCCAATCCGTTCACTCATGATTTATTAATTGCGCTGAATGATCAAATAAATGCTGAACTGAAAATCACGATGTTTAATAATTTGGGTCAGATGGTATTCAGCCAAAAAACAAAGGATTCTTCAATACACATCTCCGGCGATCACTTGCAAGCAGGATTGTATTTTTTAAGATTAGAATCAGGAAATAAGGTTTCTTATTTTAAAGTCATAAAAACAGACTAGATTATTTTTAACATTAACTAAATTTACTTGAGAAAAGCATATCGCTAGCCAATTCTGAATTCCTTGGGATGTATCTCGATAGCAATCGGGAGAGGACCAAGTCGAAGTCCTTCATCCTGAATTACGCCACATCTCGCAAAATCCTAATCTGTAATCCTAAATTAGGTGACCAGTTTAACAAGTTCAGTCGAAGGTTCTATCTGTAGATCTGTAGATACGAATCCGTCCGCTTGCAATGCGCTTGTCGAAGTGTAGATCTAGTAGGGCTCTATAATTTCTTTAAGACACTTCCACCATATCATTGAAAGTTAAAAAAGTTTATAAAAATCTTTTCTCTCAAGTAGCGCGCTTCTCTCTAGTAGCCGCAATATCAAAAATCAACTCCGGATTTTGTTCGAAGCTGTTGCCAACAACAATTAAATCGGCGCCGGCATGGTAAAGTTCTTCGGCTTTTTCGGCACTGCGAATTCCGCCACCCACAATTAATGGAATGTTGATTTCGAGTTTTATGGCTTTTATCATCTCCACAGTAACGGGAAACTTTGCACCGGAACCAGCTTCTGCAAAAATTAATTTTAATCCGAGTTGTTCGCCGGCCAATGCTGTGTAGGCTGCAATATCTGTTTTGCCAACGGGAATAGGAGCAGTGCCGCTTACATATTGCACCGCTGTCATAGTGCCGCCATCAATTAATAAATAGCCGGTAGGAATAATTTCTATCTCTGCAGCTTTTAATTTTTGTGCTGCCATCACGTGTTGTCCGATGAGTAAATCAGGATTACGTCCCGATATTAATGAAAGAAGAAGAATCGCATCTGCATGTTCATCCACCTGCTGATGATTGCCCGGAAAAATAACTATCGGAATATCACTTCTTCTTTTAATGCCTTGTATGGTTTGTGAAATATCGCCGGTGGTAATTAAACTTCCACCCACAAAATAAAAATCGACCTCCGCCTTGTTACAATTCGAACAAATTTGATCCAGATGTTTCTCTCTCGCTTTGTCAGGGTCAATCAAAACAGCAAGCAATCGTTTGCCATCGTGTTTTGCTTTTAGAATTTGCTGATAAAGCATAAAGATGAAATTAAATTAATGGATGGTTTCAATTGCAATAGTATGAACCAGAAGAACAGCCTCCAAATATTCATAGTGATATTTAAAAGTTTTAACTTGATTTAATTTTTTATAAACAGCAAGCCCATCTCCACTTGTTAATGAAGTTCTCAGTGGCTCCTCCACTTCCAATTGCTCTTTAAATAAGATGCCGCCGCCTCCAATATTTTTAAATAGCGATTCTTTTATACTCCAGATTAAAGCAGTATCTTCCAGATTGTTTTCTGAACGAATCCATGTTTTTTCCACTTCGTTCAGGAATTTGGGGGCTATTTTTAAAACCCTCGCATCTACCTCTTCCAAATCCAACCCACAGGAATACAAAGGATGGTATAACAAACCGACAAATTGTTTGGTATGGGATATAGAAATATGCCCCGGAAAGTTCCTTGCAGCCGGCTTTCCGCTTCCACTGTATTCTAAATCAATAATTTGTCCTGCTCCTAATTCCTCAATTAACAGACGTGTAATGATCTTTTGAATTCTTCGAAGGGGATGGGTATAAATTTTAGAAATGTTGAAAAAATCTTCCTCCTTTATAAACTTTTTGAGCTCTAATTCTGTTTCGGTAGCATGCCAAACCCAAATTCGGGCACCGCTGCTAAATAAGGTATTGAGGTGTAAGGGCATATGAACTAAATTCTAACGCAACAAGGTATTGTTTCTAAAGAGGATAAGCGTACCTTTGCACAAAATTTCAAATAAAATATGAAAACGCAAACAGCAACTTATGTTAAGTACAAAGTTAAAGATATGTCTTTAGCTGAATGGGGCCGCAAAGAAATTAAACTTGCCGAGGCCGAAATGCCAGGATTAATGTCGCTTCGTGACGAATACGGGAAGAAGCAACCTTTAAAAGGTGCAAGAATTGCCGGTTGTCTTCACATGACGATTCAAACTGCTGTATTAATTGAGACGCTTGTTGAATTAGGAGCAGAAGTGACTTGGTCATCATGTAATATTTTCTCTACGCAAGATCACGCTGCTGCTGCCATTGCTGCTGCAGGTATTTCAGTGTATGCGTGGAAAGGCATGAACGAAGAAGAATTTGACTGGTGTATTGAGCAAACTTTACGTTTTGGCGAAGAGCAACAGCCTTTAAATATGATTTTGGATGATGGTGGCGATTTGACCAATATGGTACTCGATCGTTTCCCTGAATTGGCTGCCGGAATCAAAGGAATTTCTGAAGAGACGACTACGGGTGTTCTTCGTTTATATGATCGCATGAGAAATGGTACTTTGCCACTTCCTGCTATTAACATCAACGATTCAGTAACAAAGTCGAAGTTTGATAATAAATACGGTTGCCGTGAGTCATTGGTAGATGCATTGCGTCGCGCCACTGATTTAATGTTGGCAGGTAAGGTGGCAGTTGTTGCCGGTTTTGGAGATGTTGGGAAGGGTTCTGCAGAATCATTGAAGGATGCTAAAGTTCGTACCATCGTAACGGAAATTGATCCTATCTGTGCATTACAAGCAGCTATGGAAGGTTATGAAGTGAAGAAGATGATTAACGCAGTGAAAGAAGCGGATATCATTGTTACAGCTACCGGGAACTTCAACATCATTACAGAACCGCATTTCCGTGCGATGAAGCACAATGCAGTAGTTTGTAACATCGGTCACTTCGATAATGAAATCGACATGGCTTGGTTGAATACAAATTATGGTCATACCAAGGAGACCATCAAACCACAGGTAGATAAATACACCATCGAGGGAAAAGACATCATCATCCTTGCTGAAGGACGTTTGGTGAACTTAGGTTGTGCCATGGGTCACCCAAGTTTTGTAATGTCGAATTCATTCACGAATCAGACATTAGCGCAATTGGAATTGTGGACCAACACTGATTCTTACAAGAATGAAGTGTATACGCTGCCTAAAGTTTTAGATGAAAAGGTAGCCCGTTTGCATTTGGAAAAAGTGGGTGTAGAAATTGAAGAATTGACTGAAAAGCAAGCTAAATACATCGGCGTAGCGAAGAATGGTCCTTACAAGTCAGATACTTACAGATATTAATATCACTTAATAAAAAGAAAAGGTCATTCGAAAGAATGGCCTTTTTTTATGGGGATGATAGCCATTGGAATAATTTATTATTCCAATAAATATTTTTTTTCGGCCAACATTCATGAGCGCACAATTGAATTTTTTTATTTTCAACAAACCTATAATCTCTAGAAATATGCGACCCCTCGGGGGTCGGGTGGCGAACGATTTTTTTTCTAGAAATATGCGACCCCTCGGGGGTCGGGTGGCGAACGATTTTTTTTCTAGAAATATGCGACCCCTACGGGGGTCGGGTGGCGAACGATTTTTTTTCTAGAAATATGCGACCCCTACGGGGGTCGGGTGGCGAACGATTATTTTTCTAGAAATATACGACCCCTACGGGGTCGGGTGGCGAACGATTTTTTTTCTAGAAATATGCGACCCCTACGGGGTCGGGTGGCGAACGATTTTTTTTCTAGAAATATGCGACCCCTACGGGGTCGGATGACGAACGATTTTTTTCTAGAAATATACGACCCCGTAGGGATCGTATAAAACATCGTATTGTGGATACGATAAAACCTAGTTAAAAATATGCAGGAAATTATTGGATAAAAGTTCCGTTCGGTACCTAAGCAAAGCAATGCTCGCCGGTCCTGTAACTACTGATCCATCAATAAGATTGAACTTGCTGCCGCAGGTGGAGTCCACACAAAAAATATCATTAGGAATGCCTTTTACGTAAGCTGATGATACCGAGGGGTCGTAGGTACATGTGCGCTCAAGAGCTGTGAACTCAGTGGGCCCGGTTCTGATAATAATAATTCCCTTATTTCCGGCGTAATTGTAATAGATCCAGTTGTTAATGGCATTTAATGGAAGGAATTCGGGGAGGTTCAAATTGATATATTCATTCACTGCTACTGTAGGAACTCGGTCGTTATTTTTCTTGCAAGCTGTTAATATCAGGAACATACCACAAATGGTTACCCATGAAAGTGGGTGTTTCACGTAATTTTTCATAGGCTGCTAAGATAAGTATTTGTATTTTTAACGAAATTATGTATATATTTGAACTGCAAATCGAAATCTAAATCATGAAAAAGCATCTCTTCGCAATCGTCCTAGGTCTAATCTTTATAGTTCCTACAGCAATTATAGCACAAACCTCTGAAAGTATCGTTAAAGGTACGCATGGTGGTTATATCATGAACAGTGACCAACCTGTCAACTTTGAAGTACTTGATACTGGAACGGAAATTAAATTTTATACGAATAGTGCTGCAGGTAGCACTACGAAAACTAATATTACAGATGTAAATATTACCATCGTATTTTTAGAAACCACTAAAACAGTGACAATGGAAAATGTAACTCCGGTAGATGGGGTTTATTCGGTAAGTCCTAATCGCGACTATCCGATTTTCATGTATTCAATCAGTTATAAATTAAATGGACAGGATCAGGCTGTGAAATTCCGTGTACCGGGTTCACCACAACCGCGTTAAACTCCTTTTTTTACGAATATCTTTGAAAACCCTGTCTACTGGACAGGGTTTTTTATTGGCTGTATATCAAACTTCTTACTTTTACGTTTACATCTCAATGAAAAAACTGAAATTTCTAATTCTGCTTCTTATCATTCCATTCACTGTTGCTTTGTCACAAAGCGATGGAAGTGCCAAGAAAAAACAAAAGCAAGCCGAAAAAGCCAAGCAAGAGCAAATAAAGAAGCAACGCAAAGCGGATGAAATAGGAAGGAAGCGTCATGAAAAAATTCAGAGTAAAGAAGTAAAAAAGCGCTGGAAGAAAAACAGAAAGCGATACAAGCACGTAGACTCTTTCGATAAAAAATCTAATTTATGGCGTCGTATTTTTCCTCGTAAACGTCCCGAAAATAAGTGATAGCTGATGTGCTAATTTGGGATTACAGATTAGGATATTTTGATTTTGGATAATACCAATTTCAGAATCCTACAGGATCTACCATTCGACTTCGCTCAGGACAAGCGGATGAATATAGTTCTACAGATTTGCGCTCATCCTTGCATTAAAAAAACTTATAGTATTAGACTTTTAATGGGGCACTGATTTTTTATTGCCTGCCCGCCGCGGCGGGATGGTTATTGTTTTTTATGATGGTCCGCTTCGATTTTTCAAAAATAACCAACGACCAACAACTTACGACCAACGACCAACGACCAAAAACTAGTCCGCGTACTCCCTCATATCCACCGGCACCACAGTAGTAACTCCAGGTTCTGCCATCGTGATACCGTAAATGATATCGGTAGCGGCCATCGTTTTTTTGTTGTGGGTGATGATAATGAACTGCGATTCTTCGCTGAAGTTTTTGATGATGTTATTGAATTTGTCAATGTTGTTATCATCCAAAGGAGCATCTACCTCATCGAAGATACAGAAAGGTGCAGGCTTCAATAAATAAATACCAAAGAGTAAAGCCGTAGCCGTTAGTGTTTTTTCTCCTCCCGAAAGTTGATGAATGCTCAATGGCTTCTTTCCCTTTGGTTGCGCGATGATTTGAATGTCGCACTCCAAGGGTTGACTTGGATCCGATAAAATTAAATCGCAATTATCATCTTCTGTAAACAAGGAACGGAATACACGAATGAAATTTGTACGAACCGCTGTAAAAGCATCCATGAATACTGTCCTTGCTGTTTCATCAATTTCAGCAATGGTTTTTAATAATGCTTCTTTGGCATTTTGTAAATCCGTTTTTTCACTGATGATGAAATCGTATCGCTCCTTGATTTCTTTGTATTGTTCCAAAGCCATCGGATTGATCGGTCCAAATTCACCAACACGCTTTCGAAGTTGCTCGGCACGTGGACGCATCTCCTCTTCGTTGAAATTAGGATCAGGTTCTTGCTCTGTTAAATCCTGAATGTCGATGTTGAACTCAATGTTTAAACGCTCCTTTAAAGAATGCATTTGTAATTTGAGTTCGTTCAATTCATCATGTACAAGTTGAAGTTGATTGTCGGTATTGTCCTTTGTTCTTCTTAATTCGTTGAGTCGTTTCTCTTCTGCTTCAATGTCGTTTCTGGCATTGCTATAATCAACTTCAGTTTCTTTGTATGCTTCTTCAAAACTAATTTTTTCTTGAAGCATCGTTTGGAAAGCATCACTATTATTTTCTAATCCACCAATCAAAACATCCGTTTGAACTTTTACATTTTCTAAATCCAAAATATACTGTTCAATATTCTTTATTAACGTATCCGACTGATTGGATTTATATCCGATGTCACGAATAATGTTTTGAATTCTGTTTTGTTGCTGAAGTAAAACAATGTTTTGTTGATTGAACAATTGCGACTTCTCATTCGACTCATGTTGAAGTTGAATGGATTGCTCCTGTTGGATATTTAATTGTTGAACCAGATTTTCCAACCTTTCTTTTAAAATGCTGGGCGAAAATTCAGGGTTGTTCTGTTCTTCATCCAATAATTTTTTGATGGTATCGGCATCTTCTTCTAAACGATTGCTGTTTTTCTTAAGATGTTCCAAATTATTGGTAACAAAATCACGATTGCTTTGCAGTGTATTTACTTGTCCGTTAAGACGAACAAATTCATTTTCCTGCGTACTGATGAATTGATTCGTTTCCTGAATATTTTTTTTGAGATCTTCTAATTCTATCTCGGCATGCTTCACTTGATCGCGATATTGCTCAATAATTAATTCCTGTTGCTTTAATTCTTCAGCAAGCTTTTCTAAATTTCTGAATTTGCCTGTTCTCTTTCCATCAAACAATCCAATCGATCCACCACCAATAGAATATTTTTGTCGAAGGAAATTTCCACTTTGTGAAATAATCACAGAGCTTTGATCATCGTTACTCGGATAATCTAAGAGTGAACGATCTTTATCAAGGATTTGAACATGTCCTAATAAAAATTGGAACAAGGAATTGTATTTGTGATTGCTTTCAACTACCGATATGGCAGGAGTGCATCCTTCCAATTGTGGAGGAGTTTTTTTCTGATAATTATTAAAGGATTCCAAAACAAAGAAATGTGCTCTTCCCTTAGATGAATCCTTCAGTGTATTTAAAGCCGCCCAAGCATCCTGCATGGTTTCTACCACAAAATGATTCAGGTAAGGATCTAAGAAATTTTCTACAGCAACTTTATACCCATCTTCACAAACAATAATTTCACTGAGCAAAGGAGCTTGTTTAAATCGATCGTGATTCTTCTTTAAATAACGAATGGATTCGGGATAGCCTTCCATCTGCTCCAACAAATTTTTCGTAAGTTGGTATTCATTATGACGTGCATCTAACTTTCTTGATTCAGCTTGTAAAACATGATTCAATTCTTTGAGTCGCGTTTCGGAAAGTTTTAAGTTTTCATCGTTGCCAATTTTGTTTTGTTTTAATTGACGCAAATTATTATCCGCCTCTTCTTTCGATGGAAGCAAAAGGTCGAATTCCTTTTGAAGTCCTTCTAGCTTTCCGATTAATTCAGCTTGTTGGTCTTGAGATCTTTTCGCTTCATCAAGAATAGAATTATAACGGCTATGGTTTACCGCTTGTTTAGTTTCGTACTCATTAATCATGGTACGCAACTGATACGTTTGCTGGTTTAATTCACGAATGCTGATTTGCGAAGCTTCGTAATTTTTCTTGCTTTGTTCCGACTCATCTCGCAGGCGCGAAACGGTTTCTTCTAACTGTTTTAAATGATCTTCTTCTCTTGACTTGTCGGTTTGCAATTGATCAATAGCCGATTTAACATCCACCAAAGATTTATCATCTTGTTCGTTTTGTTCTTGTAATTGCTTTTGTTTCTCCACGAGGAAATTCAGTTTTTGATTCCTGTTTTTCTCTTCGTTTTCAAAACGTGTTATCTCCAGCAATTTTTCATTCAATGCTTTCTGAACCGCCTGATATTGTTTTTCCTTTTCCAGCGATTGAATTTTCATTTCCTGAATTTTCACATCCATCTTTTCAAGTTGATTGTGCAATTCAGTTTTAGAGCTGTGTTGATTGTTTTCTCGTTCCTGTAAATCAATCAAAGCTTTGCTATGATGACGAATACTATACAATGCTAATTGAGTACTTAGCGTTTTATATTCTTCGCGTAATCTGTAATAACGATCTGTTTTCTTGGCCTGACTTTCTAATTGTTTTAAACTTTTTTCAATTTCAAAAAGTAAATCATTCACGCGATTTAAATCAGCATCTGTATCTTCCAACTTCTGAAAAGTTTGGCGCTTTCTGATTTTGTATTTAGATATTCCTGCAGCTTCTTCTAGTAAAGTTTTAATGGTGTTATTTCGATCTTTCAAAATATCATCTACCATGTTTAATTCGATGATTGCATAGGAGTCAGGACCAATTCCCGTGTCTAAGAACAAATCATTGATGTCTTTTAATCGACAAGTCACTCCATTTAAAAGATATTCCGATTCGCCGGAGCGATACAAGCGACGAGTAATAGTAACCGTAGAATATTCTGTAGGTAAAATGCCTTTGTTATTATCAAAGGACATACTCACTTCTGCTAAGTTCGCAGGCTTTCTGTTTTTTGTTCCGTTGAAAATAATATTCTCCATTTTTTCACTGCGGAGAAGTCTGGTTTTTTGCTCGCCTAACACCCAACGAATAGAGTCAACTACATTCGACTTACCCGAGCCATTTGGTCCTACAATAGAAGTCACTCCTTCATCAAAGTGAATAATGACTTTATCTCCGAAACTTTTGAAGCCTTTAATTTCTAATGATTTTAATCTCATGTCAATGTTCTTACAGAAAAGAAAGCCCGCATAGAAACGCGAGCAGGTCTTTGATTTTTGATTGTTTGCAATCTAAGAATCCTGTTTTAGGATTACAATTCAAAACGTATTGTCATATTTCGCCTTGATTCGCAATGCAAATGTAAAAAACAGATCGGTCTGATCCCAGCATGACATTTAATGTGTTGAAAAGTGTTTAATTTGGGCCTATGGAATTTAAAGTACTCATATATATAGTCATCGGATTGGTCTGGTTGTTCTCTCGAATCATCTCAGCTAAGGCAAAAGGCAAAGAAGGTGGTTCGGTATTACCTGAGTCATGGACCAAACCTTTTGAAGGTCAGATAGAAGAAATGTTTCCAGGTGAAATTAGAAAAGCAATCAAAAGAAAAGAAGCCAGAAATACTAAACCGGTTACTTCTAAATTGAACGTAGGATTAGAACGAATTGGAATCCCGGAAGGCGGTTTTAAAAGGAAATCTCACCTTGAAATGGATGAAATTGTGATCTCGCAAGTCCAAATATTGGATGATATGAGTGAAAATGGAGCAAATAACATAGCTCTAGAACTAAATTACGAAATCAAGAATGGAACATTTGACTGGAAGCGAGCAGTGGTTATCAATGAGTTAATGAGTCACCAACATTTCCGGTGATTAAAATTTGTTGAAAACTAAAAATTCATTGAGCTTGCTTTTTGAAATTAAGTTTAAATGTTTCTATTTTTAACCCCTACCTAAATTAACCTAACATTAACACGAAATTGAAATAAACCCAAAATATGATAAGGAATGTCTACTTAACACTAGTATTTCTTCTGGTTGCATCAATGAGCGGATTCGCCCAAACTGGTGCTATTAGAGGTAAAATTCTAGACAAAGCTACTAAAGAACCACTGCCTTTTGCATCGGTTGTAGCGGAAATGAACGGAACTCAGGTTGGAGGAGCTCAATCGGATTTTGATGGTGAGTATACCATCAAGCCTTTAAACCCGGGTACTTACACCTTGAAAGTTACTTATGTTGGTTATACCGACATAATAATTACGGGTGTATTGGTTTCTAATGACAAAATCACCTTCCAAGATTTATCGGTTGGTAAAAAAGTTGTTGAAACGAAAGAAGTTGAAATTATTGCCTACAAAGTTCCTTTGATCGACAGAGGTAATACTTCTGTTGGTGCCACTATGACGCGTGATGAAATTGAAGCAGCACCAACAAGAGATGTACGTTCTGTTGCTTCTCAAGCAGCGGGTGTATTTCAAAAAGATGAAGGAGATGCGGTGAACGTTCGTGGATCACGTAGTGAGGGAACCGATTACTATGTAGATGGTATTCGTATTCGTGGTAGCACTAATTTACCACAATCCGGTGTTGAGCAGGTTACTACTATTGTGGGTGGTACGCCCGCGCAATATGGAGATGCAACGGGTGGTATCATCAGTATTACTACAAGAGGTCCTTCAAAAGTTTTTGCCGGCGGATTAGAAGTAGTGACATCTGAAGTTTTAGATGCCTACGGATATAATCTCGTTTCCGGTAACCTTTCAGGTCCAATCCTTAAAAAGAAATTAGAGAATGGTGCAAGCCGTACTTTACTTGGTTTCTTTGTGAGTGGTGAACTTCAATTGGATAAAGATCCTGATCCTTCAGCGGATGGAATGTATCAATTGAAAGATGACGTATATAATGCATACAAGGCAAATCCGGTTATTCCGATTGCTACCACTTCGGTTGCGGGATTCAATAATGCAGCTGCATTTTTTAGAGCGAATGATTTCGAAAAAGTAGATAATAAAAGGAATGTTGATCAATTAGGATATCGCTTCACTGCAAAGCTTGATTTCCAGCCGGTAGATAACACTTCTGTGACAATTGGAGGTTCATTCAACGTAAATGATCGTGCAAGTTTTGCTTTCAACAGAGCAGTTTACAATTTCGAGGAAAATCCTAATATTAAAGATACGGACTACCGTATTTTTGGTCGTATCACTCAGCGAATTGCTTCTACTTATAAATCTGAGCAGGGTGATAATTCCTCTGCATTTAAAAATGTATATTTTACATTCCAAGCTGAATACAATAAAAATCAACAGCTAAATCAGGATCCTGACCATAAGGATAACTTCTGGAACTATGGATTGTTTGGTAAGTTTAATGCAAATCGCACCAAACAATTCCAGACAGTAGCGGAAGATGATCAAGGATTCTTAATCAATGAGCCGATCTACGTTGATAATTTTTCTTACAGTCCTGCTGGAGTAAATCCTCTTACTGAAGCTTACAATAATGTAGCTTATGATTACATCCAAAATTCAGGCCTTGCTTTTAATAGCATGAACATCATTCGTGCTCCAGGTGGAGTTCGTAATGGGGATGGAGTACCAAGTGTAATGGCGGTATGGGAAGCATTAGGAAATGCTCGTAATACTTATCAAAATTTTGACAACGATCAATATCGTTTTGTTTTGAGTGGTAATGCTGATATTAAAAAGCATGCAATTCAAGTCGGTTTTGAATTTGAGCAACGTGTAGATCGTGGCTATAGTCTTGCACCACGTGGATTATGGACATTAGGTCGTCAGTTTGCCAATGATCTTAATAAGTTGTTGTTAGTAGATCGTAGTAATTTGATTAGTTCAGATACCAATTTCGTTTCAGGAACAGTAACGAACGATTATGGTATTGGATACACACCAAACTTGGATGCTGATGGAAATGTCATCAATGGTTTCTATGAAAATTTACGTAGAGGTTTAGGCTTGGCGAACAATCAGTTTGTAGATTTCGACGCATTGTCTCCTGATCAATTGGATATCGGCATGTTCACTGCTGATGAATTGATCAATAACAATTTGATCGGTGCTTATTATGGATTCGATTACAAAGGAGATAAATTTACAGGCAACACAACCTTTAAAGATTTCTTTACGAAAAAAGAGAATGGTGTTTTTACTCGTGAAATTGATGCATTCCGTCCAACGTATATGTCCGCATACATTCAGGATAACTTTGCTATCGACAACTTAAACTTTAACATTGGTTTACGTATTGATCGTTTTGATGCAAATCAAAAGCAATTGAAAGATCAGTTCTTATTATTAGATGCCTATAACGCAGGAAATTATCCTGTGGCAATTGCGAATAAGCCAAGTAATATCGGAGATGATTTCGTTCCTTATATCGCTTCAGCCAATGATCTTACTTCTGTCATCGGTTATCGTGATGGTCAAGTTTGGTATGATGCGAATGGTCAAATCGTATCGAATCCTGATCTTATTGCACAGCAATCTGCTTCTGGGTTGATTCTTCCTGCGAAAAAAGATGGTGCAGGAACATTAGCGGGTGAAGATTGGAATGTAGATGCAGTATTTCAAGACTACGAACCACAAATCGTAGTAATGCCTCGTGTAGCATTTAGCTTCTCAATTACTGACCAAGCTCAATTTTTTGCTCACTATGATGTATTAACTCAACGCCCTTCTTCGAATTTGCGTAATGATCCAATGGAGTATTTGGCTTTACAAAGAAATCCTGATGGTTTAATTAATAACGCAGGTTTACTTCCTGAGCGTACTACAGATTATGAAGTAGGATTTAAGCAAGTAGTAAGTAAGAGTTCTGCATTCACTATCTCAGCTTTCTATCGTGAAATGAAAAATATGATTCAAGCTACGAGAGTGAATTTTGCTTATCCGTTTACTTATACTTCTTATGGAAATATCGATTTCGGAACAGTAAAAGGAATGTCATTAATTTATGACTTGCGTCGTACCGGAAATGTTCGAATGTTAGCCAACTATACTTTGCAGTTTGCTGATGGAACAGGATCGGGAGCTACTTCGAATCTTGAGTTAACAGATACTGATCAACCTAATATTCGTTTTATCGTTCCCCTAGATTTTGATACTCGTCACGCATTCACCGTTTCTCTTGATTATCGTTATGGTGGTGGAAGTGCGTACAATGGTCCAATGTTATGGGGTAAACCTTTCTTGCAAAACACAGGTGCTAACCTTGTTTTTCGTACCAACTCAGGAACTCCTTATACACGTCAGCTTCGTGCAACACGTGAAGGCGCTGCAATTGGTTGGCAGGATAATGGTCAACGTGTAGTAGAAGGTGTGATCAATGGTGCTCGTACACCGTGGCAGTTCCGTATCGATGCACGTGTCGAAAAAGATATTAATCTGAAAATAAACGATAAGAAAACAGCAACGCTGAATGTGTACTTATTGGTGCAAAATGTTTTGAATACGCAAAATGTAACCGGTGTTTACCGCGCTACTGGTAATGCGAAAGATGATGGATTTATTAATTCTCCTGATGGGCAGCAATTAGCTGCTTCACAGGTAGATCCTCAAGCTTTCGTAGACCAGTATAACATCCGTATTCAGAATCCTGATAACTACAGTTTGCCACGCCGTACTCGTATTGGTATACGCTTCGATTTTTAATTTGAACCTTGAAAAAACTGAAATTAACGCTATGAAAACGCATAAATATAAGATCGCTCTGAGTCTAGTAATGGCTGTAGTTTGGTCTTCACCTTCGTTCGCAAAAATGAACGTTGGTGCCAATCGATTGGCTGCTACGCCAAATAATGTAGCAAAAGTGGCAGCAAACTGTCCGGTAACAACAGCGCAAATTGACCTTGACGTAAATCAGGTTCGTGCTCGTGTATTGGTCGGTGGCGATTTATGGTGGGATCCGTTTGGACAATTACCATATTATGAAGTGCCTATTGGCTCTAATAAAAACTCTATTTATTCGGGTGCACTTTGGATCGGAGGATTTGATCAAAGTAACCAATTATTGGTAGCTGGTCAGACCTATCGTCAGGCTGGTGCTAATGATTTCTGGGGTGGACCTATTTCAAAAGATCCGAGCACAGGAGCTGTTGGAATTGCTGATCCACGCTGTTTAGAATTTGATAGATTCTGGGTCATTCGACGTGATGAAGTAGAACAATTTATAGCTGATGGTACAACCACTGCTGATATTGAAAGTTGGCCGGGCAATGGAAATGTTGGTAATGGAGAACTTCCATTTCTAGCACCCTATTTTGATGCAAACAACGATGGTACTTATAATTTCGAAGATGGTGATTATCCCTATTTCAAATTAGATGGAGATTATCCTACGGATCCTAATACCAATGAAACAATTTGTAATGATTACCTCTTTGGTGATAAATGTATTTGGTGGGTATTTAATGATGTAGGAAATATCAAAACTGAAACAACCTCTAATCCGATAGGTCTTGAGATCAGAGCACAAGCTTTTGCTTTCAGTACAAATGATGATATTAATTTCATGACTTTTTATAAGTATCAAATTATTAATCGTTCTAGCAATACCTTAGATTCAACGTATTTTGGTGTATGGTGTGATCCTGATTTAGGAAATGCCGGAGATGATTATGTAGGTTGCGATGTAGGCTTAGGCTTAGGCTTTTGCTACAATGGTGATCCGGATGATGATGGGGGTGGTGGTTATGGATTGAATCCACCTGCTGTAGGGATCGATTTTTTTCAGGGTCCATTGGCTGATACAGGTGATGGAATTGATAATAACCGCGATGGCCGTGTCGATGAGCCAGGTGAGCAAATTACTATGTCACGTTTCGTTTATTATGAAAACACAAATAACATCCCAACGGGAAACCCTGCAGTTCTTGATGATTATTACGAATATCTCAGTGGTTCATGGTTAGATGGTCAGGTAATCACTTACGGAGGTAGCGGACGTGGTTCCGGTCCAGGGGCAACAACTACTCCTTGTGAATTTATGTTTCCTGGTACCTCTGACCCAAAATTTTCTACTCCTTGGTCCATGGTTACAGCAGATATCCAACCTACCGATATGCGTTGGTTGCAATCAGCAGGTGTCTTCACTTTGAATCCGGGTGCTGTGAATTACATTACCACCGGTGTGGTTTGGGGTAGAGCAAATTCTGGTGGTCCTTTAGCTTCCGTAAGTGTAATCAAACGTGCAGATGATAAGGCACAGCGATTATTCAATAACTGCTTCAAAGTAATTGATGGTCCGGATGCTCCTACTATAACGATTCGTGAAATGGATCAACAACTTATTTTGAGTCTTGAAAATACTCGAGGTCAGAAAATTGAAAAATATTCTCAGTTTGACAAGAATATCCCGGGTGTTGTAGCGACTCAAGTGAATGACTCTACTATTATTTATGATACACTTTCTATTGATGAGCGTAGTTATAAATTCCAGGGTTACAAAATTTATCAGGTAGCTAATGAGAATATCTCCGTCTCTGAAATTGAAGATGCATCAAAAGCAAAATTAATTGCACAGGTTGACTTGGAAGATGGTGTAACTAAATTGGTGAATTTCACTTTTGATAATAACTTGAACTCATATGTACCGGTACAAAAAACAGAAGTTGTCGATGCAGGAATTCAGCATAATTTCGTCATTACCAAAGATTTGTTTAGTTTAAAAAATCTTGCTAATTACAGTCCTTATTACTTCTTGGCGATATCGTATTCATACAATAATTATAGTACATTCAATACTTTGGCACCTAATCCTGTGAACACACAAGCAGAGCCGTATTTACCGGGTCGTATTGGAGTGAAAGTATACTCCGGTATTCCGCATAAGCCGGTTGTAAATAATGGAGGTACCATTGCGAATGTTGCATTTGGGGATGGATTTAAAATAAAACGAATCGAAGGAACCGGTAATGGTGGAAATGTTTTGGAATTAACAGATGAAACTGTGAATGAAATCATGAATAGCCCTGAAAGTCGTTCCTTGAATCCAATCTATAAAGCAGGTCTAGGGCCTATTGATGTTACAACGTATGATCCTTTGCGTTTGAAAGGTGGAGGATTTAAAGTTCAGTTTGATGGTATCGTTGATACCTCAAGATATTTCATCTTTGATAACCCAAGTGGAAATGTGATTGATAGCAGTGCTTTCCCTATTGGAACTCGTTATGAGCAATTGTTAGAGAATAACAAACTGGCTTTTGAAATTTTTAAAGTGAATGGACAAGAGCCTGGAGATGAGAGTGACGATAACGGACTTCTTTCTGCAACAAAAACTTATGCTGATCCATTAAAATCTTGGTTAGACGGTGTAGCTGATTCTGATGGTTCATTAACGAAAGATTGGATTCTTGCCGGAGCTGAAGCAACAGATATCAAAGGGGATGTAAATGGAATCTATGAAAATATATTGGATAAAACTTGGGCGCCATACGAATTAGTAAGTAACAAAATTGGATATCCGAAATGGAACAATACTACGATTGATGCATTTGTAAAATGGTCGTCACTTGCTAGTGTTGATATTGTATTTACTGCTGATATGAGCAAGTGGACCCGTTCAGTTGTTTTTGAATTAGGACAAGATCCTCTTCAAAATGTAGGTGGCGCTAAGCCTTTCGAAAAGCGTATTCAGAAATCTGTAGATAAAAATGGTGCAATTGGTGATAGCGTGGTTTCGCCTACTGATCCTAATGACGCTGATTTCATTTCAGCAAGTGGGATGGGTTGGTTTCCGGGTTATGCAATTAACATCGAAACAGGCGAACGTTTGAATATTGCCTTCGGAGAAAATTCTTCATTGGTAGGTGAAAACAGTACCGATTTAATTTGGAATCCAACATCAAATGGTGGTAATGATGCGAATGGAAAACTTTCATTAGGTGGCATGCATTACATCTACATCTTCAATAAAAATGGTTCTACAACACTTGATATTCCTGTTTATGATGGCGGTAAGAGAATTGATTCCTTGCTCACCTTTGCTTCAAGTATCACTGGAAAGCGAAGTATTCATAAAGATGTAATTTGGTGTTCTATGCCATTGTTGAATCCAGGTTCTTCCGTGTTGGAATCTGATTTAAAAATTAGTCTTCGCGTAAGAAAAGATTACAGAACATTCACCTCCATCGGTGCTACTGCTGTAAACGCAGGGAATCCATTGTATGAATTTGAAGTGTCTCAATCTGAAGTGGCAAGTACCGGAGTAACCGAAGCTGCTAAAACAGCGTTAGATTACATTCATGTTGTGCCAAATCCTTACTATGCTTATTCAACTTACGAGAAGACTAGAAAGGATCAGTTAGATAATCGTGTTCGTATTACGAATTTACCTAGCAATTGTGTCGTTTCAATTTATACATTGAATGGAACGTTGATTCGCCAGTTTAAACGTGATGTTCCTTCTGATGTATCAGATGGTCAAGCTATCAGTGAAGGGCAAGATTTCAATATTGCAACTACATTGGATTGGGATCTTAAAAATACTGCCGGAGTTACAGTCGCTTCCGGTGTTTACATTATTCATGTTAACGCAGGATCACTTGGCGAAAAAGTGGTTAAATGGTTCGGAATTATGCGACCTATTGACCTTGATTCCTTCTAATAATTCAACGGTTTAAAACAATCCAGATCTCTATGAAAAAAATTATAAAATATATTGCACTCTTCAGTGTGGCGATCGGCTTTACAGCTTCTACTGCATGGGCCGGGAATGAAGATCGTGCAGGTCAAGCCGGAGCTAATGAGTTATTGATTAATCCATGGGCTCGAACTGCAGGATGGGGTGGTTGTAATATCGCTCTAGTCCGCGGTGTTGAGGCGATGAATATGAATGTTGCCGGAATGGGACATAATAAAGGAACTGAAATCACATTTGCTCAAACAGATTGGTTAAAAGGTTCTGATATTAAAATTTCAGCTTTTGGACTCGCTCAGAAAGTAGGAGAGTCTGGTACTATGGGTATCTCCGTTTCATCTATGAAATTTGGTGATATCGAGCGTACAACAGAAAGTCAACCAGATGGAGGTTTAGGTACGTATAATCCACAATTCTTGACCATTGGATTTAGCTATGCGAAGGAATTTAGTAATAGTATTTACGGAGGATTGAGTGTTCGTATGATCAATGAATCGATTAATGATGTTAAAGCTTCTGGTATCGTAGTAGATGCAGGTATTCAATACATCACCGGTTTCAACGAAGCAAAGGATGATTTGAAATTCGGAATATCCTTACGTAACGTGGGTACGCCAATGAAGTTCGATGGAGAAGGTTTGTCATACAGAAATGACAATGCGAGCGCAAACATCAATGTATTGCAACAACAAAGAACAGAGCGTTTCGAAATGCCTTCTTTAGTTGCAATCGGCGTTTCTTATGATATCAAATTGAACGAAGATCATCGTATTACGCCTGCTGCTTCTTTCACGTCTAACTCGTTTATTCGTGATCAGATAGGAATGGGTGCTGAATATGGTTTCCGTAACTTGTTTATGCTACGTGCCGGATATACAATTGATAAAAAGGATCGGAATGCTATTTTTGATGAGGCTATTTCTGCCTTGATTGGATTTAGTGCCGGAGTTTCTGTGCAAGTTCCATTAGGTAAAGGCGGTAAAACATTTGGTATCGATTACGGATATCGTGCTACTGAAACCTTCGACGGTACGCATACCATCGGAGCTCGTTTTAATCTCTAGTCAATATTCAACATTTGCGGAAGACCTCTCCTGTTGAAGGAGAGGTCTTCCGCATTATTTATACATCGCTTGTTTAGCCTTATATTATTATGTCTAAAATTACTTACCTCACAGAAGAAGGATTGAAAAAACTTCAAGAAGATCTTCACCATTTAAAAACGGTTGATCGTCCCGGCATCTCTAAGCAAATTGCAGAAGCTCGCGACAAAGGTGATCTTTCCGAAAACGCCGAATATGATGCCGCCAAGGACGCTCAAGGATTATTGGAATTGAAGATCTCTAAAATGGAAGCGCTGGTAGCCACTGTTCGAATTATTGACGAAACAAAAATTGATACTTCACATGTTTCTGTGATGTGTAAAGTGCGCATCAAAAACATGAAGAACAATGCGGAAATGTCCTACATCCTCGTAGCGGAAACAGAAGCCGATTTGAAGTCCGGTAAAATTTCTGTGTCTTCTCCAATAGGGCATGGTTTGCTCGGCAAGAAAGTAGGCGATGTTGCAGATATCGAAACGCCGGGAGGCATCGTCCAGTTTGAAGTTTTGGATATTGGTTTGGCTAATTAATTCGAATTTGTTTTTGCTTTTTTAAATTTTTCTTTTCCTTTTTTGTGAAAGGTGCTTTTCAGATTTAATTTATTTTACATTTTTCTGATCTAGTATAATTCATCTGTTTGCTCTTTTCAAAAATGATGTCTACATTTACTCTTTGATTTTTTAGTGTAAAATATTCCATTTAAATTTAGTTTAATCCCGATTTTTAAAATGCGAACATCTAAATTAATTTGTTTTATAATTCTGTTTTTTAGCAGTGGAATTCATTCTGTTGCTTTCAGTAAAGCAATCAAAACGCAAACTGTTAAAAATATTAATTCAAGTCAGAAGAACGCTTCTTTATGCCCAATCACGCAAGCACAAGTCGACTTAAACATCAATCAGGTACGTGCAAGAATATTAGTGGCTGGAGATCTTTGGTGGGATCCCTATGGTCAAATTTCCTATTACGAAGTACCCAAAGGATCTAATAAAAATTCGCTCTATTGTGGTGCTATCTGGATTGGTGGATTTGATGCCTCACATCAATTACTCACCGCCGCACAAACATATCGTCAAGCTGGAGCGAACGATTTTTGGGGTGGACCCATCTCTAAAAATCCGAATAACGGCAATCCTGAAATTGCTTTTGACCGCTGTATGGAATTCGATCGCTTATGGTCGATTAAGAAAAGTGATGTTGAAAATTTTATTGCGAATGGAAACACAACTCCCGATATGGAATCATGGCCCGGCAATGGAAATGTATCGAATGGCGAATTGCCGTTTCTTGCTCCTTTTTTCGATTCGAATAACGATGGAGAATATAATTTTCTAGATGGTGACTATCCTTATTTTAAAATGGACCGACTCTATCCGATGGATCCCAATACGAACGAAGTAATTTGTAACGATTATTTATTCGGCGATCAATGCGTATGGTGGGTTTTTAATGATGTGGGAAATGTAAAGTCGGAAACGAATAGCGCGCCTATCGGACTCGAAATTCGTGCGCAAGCTTTTGCTTTTGATACCGAAGATGATTTGGATTTTGTAACGTTTTATAAATATCAAATTATTAATCGGTCGAACTCATCATTAGATTCAACCTATTTCGGCATCTGGACCGATTCTGATTTGGGAAATGCTTCGGATGATTATGTGGGATGCGATGTTGGATTAGGAATGGGCTTCACCTATAACGGCGATCCCGATGATGATGGTGGCGGAGGATATGGATTAACACCTCCGGCAGTTGGAGTTGATTTTTTACAAGGCCCCTTGGCAGATCCATTCGATGGCATCGACAATAATCACGATGGTACAATCGATGAAGTAGGAGAGCAAATTACGATGACTCATTTTATGTATTATGAAGGTGGTAACAATATGCCCAATACTTTTCCATCTTTCAAGGAAGATTATTATTCTTATTTGCGTGGAACTTGGTTAAATGGAACGGCATTAACTTATGGTGGGTCTGGACTTGGAACAGGTCCTGGGACTACAAATATTCCATGCGATTTTATGTTTCCCGGTACCAGTGATCCATTATACAGTGCAAATTGGACGATGCAAACTGCAAACATTCAACCTACTGATATGCGTTGGTTGCAATCTGTAGGTGCTTTTACTTTGTTGCCCGGTGCCGTAAATTATATTTCAACCGGAGTGATATGGGCGCGTGCACAAGGTGGAGGTCCGGAAGCATCGGTAACAGAAATGAAACGCGCCGATGTGTATGTGCAAAAATTATTCGATCGTTGTTTTGAAGATTTGGTAGGGCCACACGCACCTGATTTAGCGATTCGTGAATTGGATAAGAAAATTATTTTGAGTCTGGAAAATACAATCAATAAAAATGTGGAATTGTATTCGCAATTTGATAAAAGCATTCCCGGTCTGGTAGCGAATTATCTAAACGATAGTATCGCTTCTTATTCTACACTTTCCGTAGATGAGCGTAGTTATAAATTTCAAGGTTATAAAGTGTATCAGGTCTTGAATGCGGATGTTACTGTAGACGAAATAGAAGATGAATCAAAAGCAAAGCTGATTGCGCAAATAGATGCTCGGGATGATGTGAAGCAAGTAGTTAATTTTTATTACGATTTTAACCTTCGTTCCTACGTGCCCTCCTTAAAAGCAAGTGAAGTGAACAATGGCATCAAACATAATTTATTGCTAACGCAAGATTTATTTTCTTTGAAACCTGTTGTTAATTATCGTCCCTATTATTTTATGGTGATAACGTATGCTACAAATAATTTTTTAACTTTTGATGCATTGAATCCACGTCCGGGAAATTCTCAGGCAGAACCCTATTTGCAAAGTTCGCAAAATGTAAAAGTGTACTCCGCTATTCCTCATCCGCAAGTCATACAAAATGGAGGTACTGTTTTGAATTTGAATTTTGGAGATGGATTTAAAATAAAAAGAATTGAAGGCTCAGGCAATGGTGGAAATATTTTAGATCTTTCAGTTGAAAGTGTAAATGAAATTTTATCATCTGCAGATCATCGTGCTATACATCCCGTGTATCAAGCGGGAAATGGACCTATTGCGGTATATGCGTATGATCCATTGCATTTGAAAGGAGGTGGATTTCAAGTGCAGTTTAACGGCGTGGAAAACTCATCGCGTTATTTTATTCGCAATTTACCTGGAGGAGATGTGCTTGATAGCAGTATTTTTGATTTGAGCAGCAATTATGAACTATTGCTAGAAGAAAATAAAATTGCTTTTGATATTCACAAAGTTAATGATTTAGAGCCTGGCACTGCCGCTATAAAAAATGGATTTCTAGAAGCCACGCAAACTTTTAATCCCTCAAATCTGAAATGGTTAACAGGTGTTAAGGATGTAGATGCATCTTCAACAAAGGACTGGATCTTATCAGGTGCCGAAACTTCTGATTTGGGAGATGCATTGCAAGTCTTTGAAAAGGTTTTGGACGGTACATGGGCACCCTATAAACTTGCATCCCGCGCGAACATCGGGTCTCCGAAATTTAACACCCCTGCTTTGGACGCTCTTACTAAATGGAACTTTTTAGCCAGTGTTGATGTCATCTTTACTTCCGATAAAAACAATTGGACCCGCTGCGTGATTGTTGAAACCGGCGAAGATAACATGCCAAATGTCGCTGCCGCAAAAAAGTTCGATAAACGACAGCAAGCATCTGTAGATAAAAGCGGAAACACCGGAGATGGAATTGTTTCAACTACGGATCCCAACGATGCCGATTTTATTTCTGCATTGGGTATGGGTTGGTTTCCCGGTTATGCCATCAATATTGAAACCGGTGAACGATTAAATATTGTTTTCGGAGAAAATTCTTCGCTTGTGAATGAAAATAGTACCGACATGTTATTTAATCCTACGTCTAACGGCGATGTAGATGTGAACGGACAATTGGCTTTTGGTGGTATGCATTTCATCTATATTTTTAATAAAAACGGAACTGCTTTGAATGATGTAAACATTTACGACGAAGGTAGAAGTTTAAATACTTTATTGAGTCTGGGAAGTCTTGTTGGAAAGCGAAATGCATTCAAAGATTGTATCTGGACTAGCTTACCATTGCTGCAATCGGGTCATGCTGTTTTGGAATCAGAAGTGAAAATCCGATTGCGTGTTGTGAAAGATTATAAAACATTTATATCCATCGGAGCTACTGCTGTGAATACCGGAAATCCACTTTATGAATTTGAAGTTGCTGAAAATGATGTGGCAAGTACCATGCAAATGGCAGCGGCAAAATCAGCCTTAGATCTCATTCGCGTAGTTCCTAATCCCTACTATGGTTATTCTACCTACGAAAATACCAGAGCCGATCAGTCAGAGCGAAAAGTGCGTATTACCAATTTGCCTGCGAAATGTATAGTTTCTATTTATACCATCAACGGCACCTTAATTCGTCAGTTTAAAAGAAATGTTCCTTCCGATGTTTCAGATGGATATGCGGTTCATGATGGCTCCGATTTTAATTTAGCAAGCACCCTCGACTGGGATTTAAAAAATGAATCCATGCATGTAGTAGCAGGAGGAGTGTACATTATTCATGTAGATGCCGGAATATTAGGAGAGAAAGTGGTAAAATGGTTTGGCGTCATACGACCCGGCGATTTGGATTCCTATTAAGTTTAATAGACATTTTCATTTGGTGGATGATGGCTTTGAAAATCTAATTCGATTCAAATATATTATTTATTGTAAATTGTATCTTTGATAAAAATCAATAGCATCATGGCATCCATCTTCACAAAAATCATAAACGGTGAAATTCCATCTCATAAAATTGCAGAGAACGAAAACTTCTTAGCCTTCCTCGATGTGATGCCATTAGTGGAAGGGCACGTATTGGTGGTTCCTAAGAAGGAGATAGATTATATTTTTGATATGTCAGCAGGTGAGTTTAAAGAATTGTGGTCCTTCGCACAATCCATAGCTCCCGCCATCGAAAAAGTAATTCCCTGTAAGCGGATAGGCATCGCCGTTATCGGACTCGAAGTCCCGCATGCACACATCCATTTAGTTCCATTAAATAGAGTAGGGGATATTAATTTTTCTCAAACCAAAATGACGATCTCGCAAGAGCAATTGGCGTTAACGGCTGAAAGGATAAGAGCTGCATTCTAGCTTCAAGCCGCAAGCTTCAAGCCGCAAGCCGCAAGCCGCAAGCTTTTTGATTCACCTTTTCAACCATTCATCTTTTCACCCTCTCACCCATTCTCCCCACTCCAATTATCCCCATTTCATTCTCCTTTCAATTATCCATTTGTAAACATTTGTAGTCGATTGTCAACGGAAAATTTCTTGGAGCGTTTTTTCTAAATATCGATCTTTACTATGGGGAGGGGAGCGTAGCGACCCCTATAATATATAATACGTGGTTTTTACTTTTTGAAAATATTTGCACTCACTGCTCACTGCTCACTGCTCACTGCTCACTGCTCACTGCTCACTCCTTATTTCAATCGCTCCGGATTATCACTAACAAAAGCATTCCAGCCTGAATAATTTCCTTTGCCTTTTTTTAATGCAATTTTTAAATTTGTATTTCCTGAATCCGTAGTTTGAATTTTTTTTCCGGTTTGAAAATGATGACACAGCGCTACACCCAATGCATCGGTAGCATCTAAAAATTTTGGTTGATGATCAAATTGTAATAATCGTTGCAGCATGATGGATACCTGTTCTTTGGAAGAACTTCCTTTGCCGGTGATGGATTGTTTGATGAGTCGGGGGGAGTAGCCAAATACCGGAATTTTTCTTGAAAGTGCCGCCGCTATGGCCATGCCTTGTGCTCTACCTAATTTCAACATCGACTGCACATTTTTTCCGTAGAAAGGTTCTTCAATCGCAAGTTCATCGGGGTGATGAGTATCGATCAGCTGAACAACAGTTTCAAAAATTTCTTTGAGTCGGATGTAATGATCATCCTTTTTATCGAGATGTAATATTCCCGCAGTAATTAATTTCAACTGATTTCCCTGCACTGAAATAATACCATAACCCATAGCTACTGTACCAGGATCAATGCCTAAAATGATATTTTCTTTCGATGCACTCACTCTACAAAGATGTCATTTTTTTATGTAGCTCCCAGCAAACAATGCCTGCACATACAGCAACGTTTAATGAGTGCTTTGTGCCTTCTTGGTGAATTTCAAGGCATCCATCGCAAAGGTCAATCACATCCTGAGCCACTCCATCCATCTCGTGCCCAAAAATTACCGCCGTCCTACCATCTCCCGGAATAAATTTGGCCAAGTCAATGCTATTCTGTGCTTGTTCAATGGCATATACTTTTACACCTTCAGATTTCATTTGAATCACGATGTCTTTGGTGTTTTCTATATACTCCCAAGCAACTGATTCTGTGGCTCCAATGGCAGTCTTTAAAACTTCTTTATGCGGAGGCTGCGCAGTGATGCCGCAAAGAATAATTTTTTCAATCCGGAAGGCATCCGAACTTCTGAAAACCGAGCCTACATTGAGGGCACTTCGCACATTATCGAGAATGAGAATGAGGGGTAATTTATTTATCTGTTGATAAGCAATGAGGTCGGGTCGTCCGAGTTCTTCGTTCTTGAGCTTCTGCATGCGAATGGATATCTTAGCACAAAGTTACGCATCGTTTGAAAGAAGATACTCCCCTTATGCAACAATACAATGGGATCAAGGCGAAATACCCTGATGCCCTCTTGCTTTTTCGTGTCGGCGATTTTTATGAAACCTTTGGCCAAGATGCCATACGGGCTTCTAAAGTGCTCGGTATCGTGCTAACGAAACGGAGTAATGGAGCCGCAGCAGACATGGAGCTGGCAGGTTTTCCTTATCATTCACTTGAAACTTATTTGCCAAAATTGGTGCGTGCAGGTATGCGCGTCGCTATTTGTGATCAATTGGAAGATCCTAAAACAACCAAGAAAATTGTCAAACGTGGTGTTACAGAGTTGGTCTCTCCTGGCGTGACTTTTAGCGATAAAATTCTTGAGCATAAGTCGAATAATTTTTTAGCAGCTTATTACTCTTCTAAAACAGATGGTGTAATAGGTCTTGCTTTTATAGATGCAAGCACGGGTGAATTCTTATTAGCAGAAGGTCGTTTGGATTATATCGATAAATTGATGCAAACTTTTCAGCCGAGTGAAGTCTTGGTTTCCCGTCAGGAAAAAGAAAACTTTGAACAGAAATACGGAAATCGTTTTTATACATTTACGATGGATGATTGGGCCTTTCAATCTTTGTTTGCTAAAGAGACATTAGCAAAGCATTTTCAAACTACTTCCTTAAAAGGTTTTGGTGTTGATGAAATGCAAAACGGAATTATTGCTGCCGGCGCTGCTTTGTATTATTTACAACAAACACGTCAGGAAGCATTGGTGCATATTTCTGCCATCTCCCGACTGGAAGAAGATCGTTATGTATGGCTCGATCGTTTTACAATTCGTAACCTGGAATTAGTAAACTCTCCGCATGAGAACGCACGTACTTTATTGGATGTGCTAGATCAAACGGTATCGCCTATGGGTGGTCGTTTGATGCGAAGATGGTTGTTGTTGCCTTTAAAAGAATTACTGGCCATTCAAGAGCGCCATGATAACGTCGAGGAGTTAACGAAAAACAACGATTTGCTGGAAGGCTTACAATCCTATTTAAAAAGTGTTGGTGATTTGGAGCGCTTGGCTTCGCGCATTGCTATTCGTAAATTAGGTCCACGCGAAGCTTTGCAATTGAAGCGTTCTTTATCTTTGATTGATCCCATCAAAACAGAACTGCAAAAGGCAAAGCAAAAAGGTTTTTTGGCCATCGCCGATCGCCTGCTACCATGTCATGAATTATTAGCACATCTTGAAAAAGCATTGGCAGAAGATCCGCCTGCAGTTTTGGCAAAAGGTGGAGTTTTTAAAACCGGATTTAATGCAGATTTGGATGAGCTGAAACAATTGTCATTTGAAGGAAAAGATTTCCTCTTGAAAATTCAAAAAAGAGAAATTGAAAACACTGGCATCTCGAATTTGAAAATCGCTTTCAATACTGTTTTCGGATATTATATTGAAGTTAGCAATTCACATAAAAGTAAAGTTCCTACCGCCTGGACACGCAAGCAAACTTTAACGAATGCCGAGCGATACATCACCGAAGAATTAAAAGTATACGAAGAAAAAATTCTTGGTGCCGAAGGGAAAATGCAAACCATAGAAGAGAGATTGTATGCAGAGCTCTTGGAGTTTTTGTCGAATTACATCCCATCTTTACAACAGAACGCCGCCGAATTAGCACGTCTTGATTGTTTATGCAGTTACGCCACCGTCTCTAACCTTTACGGCTATGTGAAACCAACGATGAATGAATCGTTGAGTCTAAAAATTGAAGGCGGTCGACATCCTGTATTGGAGCAACAATTACCCATTGGCGAAAAATATATTCCTAATGATGTACTGCTGGATAATGAACAGCAGCAAATCATCATGATTACAGGTCCCAACATGTCGGGAAAATCAGCAGTGTTGCGACAAACCGCATTGATTGTAATGATGGCGCAAGCGGGAGGATTTGTACCTGCAAAGTCTGCAGAGATTGGCATCGTCGATAAAATATTTACAAGAGTAGGGGCGAGCGATAATTTATCGCAAGGTGAATCTACATTTATGGTAGAGATGAATGAAACATCCAGCATCTTGCATAATATTTCAAATCGGAGTTTGGTCTTGCTAGATGAAATTGGCAGAGGTACCAGCACCTACGATGGAATTTCCATTGCATGGGCCATCGCCGAATTTTTGCATGAACATCCGCAATCAAGAGCAAAAACATTATTCGCAACGCACTATCATGAACTCAATGAAATGGCGGCACAGTTTCCAAGAATAAAAAATTACAATATTTCTATTCGTGAAAGCGGCAATCAAATTCTTTTCTTGAGAAAACTCGTTCCGGGCGGAAGCGAACATAGTTTTGGGATCCATGTTGCAAGAATGGCAGGCATGCCGGCACAGGTTTTAAAGCGCGCGCAGCAAATGCTCGAGACTTTAGAAACGGCACATAGCTCCACCGAGCTCATAAAGGCAGGAAGTCATGATCAACAAAAAGATGAAATGCAATTGAGTTTTTTCCAGCTCGATGATCCAATTTTAGAGCAGATTCGTGATGAAATTCTGCAAACCGACATCAATACCCTCACTCCTGTAGAGGCATTATTAAAACTAAGTGAAATTAAAAAGCTGATTTCGAGGCAGAAAGTGAAATTAAATGCCTGATCATTTGATTTAAACCCGAATTAAAACGTATTTTTGCAACCCATTGCGAAAGTAGCTCAGTTGGTAGAGCACGACCTTGCCAAGGTCGGGGTCGCGAGTTCGAATCTCGTCTTTCGCTCCAAAAAATAAGCCCTGTATCAACATATACGGGGCTGTTTTATTAAAGTGAGTAATTGAAAAATCTCTTACTTTTGCACCTCCAATAATTGAAATTGGAATTTTTGCCCGGGTGGTGGAATTGGTAGACACGCAGGACTTAAAATCCTGTGGCCTTACAGCTGTACGGGTTCGACTCCCGTCCCGGGTACAAAAGAGCCCCGATAGTTATCGGTGAGAAACAGAGCGAGAACGATTTTCTCGTTATTTTTTAAAAATATTTTTAAGAATATGGAATGTTACGTTTATGCTTTATCGAGCCAAGGCAGGAATTACATTTATGTTGGGATTAGTTTGGACTTTACGAGACGTTTGCATGATCATAATTCTGGACTTAACAGAACGACAAAAGCATATTGTCCTTTTGATTTAATACTGAAGGAAACATATTCCAATAGGATAGAAGCAAGAGAACGCGAGAAATTTTTAAAAGGGGCAGGTGGGAAACGATATTTACGACAGAGAAGATTAGAATTTATTGGTGGCTGTACGGGCCTGCCTGACTGCCAATAATAAAAGTCGAAACTTTATTATAGAGGATTTTAATAGAAAGACGGAAACCTTAATTATGCGGCAGGCAGGTTCGACTCCCGTCCCGGGTACAAAAGAGCCCCGATAGTTATCGGTGAGAAACAGAGCGAGAGCGATTTTCTCGCTATTTTTTATTGAGATTTTTGCTTCAAATTGTGTTCTTGATTGGCCACTCATCA
>Ga0335396_10000213_pt1 | contig 76152 bp, 65 predicted proteins | sample FRY02_FD_205743 | JGI IMG/M metagenome (GOLD analysis project Ga0335396, IMG submission 205743) | Freshwater microbial communities from Lake Fryxell liftoff mats and glacier meltwater in Antarctica - FRY-02 (spades assembly) (version 2) | ecosystem: Environmental > Aquatic > Freshwater > Ice >...
ACACCGAGCTGGGTTGCTTTGATCTTGTTCATCCTCCTTCCTCCTACAAGTGCGTTAACGATTGTAGCGGATACCGGCCTGTGAATAAGGCCTTGTGATGTATGAGCGAAAAGCGTGTTAAAACGCCATGAAGATACTTGGAACTGGATTTTAGTATCAACATTTCTTAATGACTTGATATGAACATTTGAGAAATGTTGATTTTTTAATATTGATATCATCTAATAGTAAGGGGAAAAAGATTTTTAAGTCTAAAATTTTAGATGTTTTACTGTTTGTCCTTTATTAATCAATTGTTTTAGGGAGTCTATTCCTATTTTAAGATGTGACTCTACGTGTTCTGAAGATGTTTTAGAATTATCGCTCTCGGCAGTTTTTACTCCTTCTGGAACCATTGGCTGATCTGAGACTAAAAGTAGTGCACCGGTTGGTATTTCGTTTGCGAAACCTGTTATAAATACTGTTGCGGTTTCCATATCTACAGCCATTGCTCTTACATTTTTTAGATATTTTTTAAAACTACGGTCGTGTTCCCAAACACGGCGGTTTGTTGTGTACACTGTTCCAGTCCAATAATCTCTTGAATGTTCTCTGATGGTTGTAGATATTGCTTTTTGTAAAGCAAAGGCAGGAAGAGCGGGTACTTCTGCTGGTAAATAGTCGTTTGAAGTTCCTTCTCCTCTTATTGCTGCGATTGGAAGAATTAAATCGCCAATTTCGTTTTTACGTTTCAAGCCTCCGCATTTACCAAGAAATAGCACTGCTTTTGTGGGTATTGCGGTTAAAAGATCCATCATGGTGGCAGCAAGTGGGCTTCCCATACCAAAATTAATAATTGTGATGCCACCGGCTGTTACGCTTTGCATTGGTTTGTCTAAACCATAAATTGGTGCGTTATTGTTCCACTCTGAGAAGAGTTGTAGGTATTTTGAGAAATTGGTTAACAAAATATATTCGCTAAATTCTTCTAATGGCCTGCCAGTATAACGCGGTAACCAATTGGCAACAATGTCTTCTTTTGATTTTAATCCCTTTTTTAATGGACTTTTTACTTCTTTTGATGGTGTAGGAACATATTCCTTTTTGATGTCTTTTTCTTCGTTCATGATATTTTTATAATGGTTACAAAAAAGTCTCGATTTCATCGAGACTTTTTTTGTTTTATGCTGCTTTTAGTTTTTTTAAATCTGATTTCTCAAATTTGTCTAGGGCATAATTTAAATCTATATGGAGAGTTTTAGATTCTCGTTTTTGTGAGGGGACGTCGAACATGGCATCTATCATGATGGCCTCGCATATTGACCTAAGCCCTCTGGCGCCTAATTTAAACTCCATTGCTTTATCTACTATAAACTCGAATACATCTTTATTAAATTCTAGATTTATATCCTCGTATTCGAATAACTTTTGATATTGTTTTATTAAAGAATTTTTGGGCTCTGTTAAAATATTTAACAATGTTTGTCTGTCTAGGGGATTTAAATGCGTGATTACAGGAACACGTCCGATTAACTCTGGAATCATACCAAAAGATTTTAAATCTAAAGGTGTAATGTATTTATATAGGTTCTTTAAATCTATTTCTACATCTTCGGCCTTTACCTTATATCCTACTGTTTGAGTTCTTAGTCTATTGGCGATTTTTTTCTCGATACCATCAAATGCTCCTCCGCAAATAAATAGGATATTATTTGTGTTAACGGGAATCATTTTTTGATCTGGATGTTTACGACCGCCTTGTGGCGGAACATTTACGATAGTTCCTTCTAAAATTTTTAGCAGAGCTTGTTGTACGCCCTCGCCACTTACGTCACGAGTGATTGACGGGTTATCGCTTTTTCGGGCTACTTTATCTACTTCGTCTATATAGACTATTCCTCTTTCTGCAGCAGTTACATCATAATCTGCCGCTTGTAATAGACGAGTAAGTATACTTTCTACATCTTCGCCTACATAACCTGCTTCTGTTAAAACGGTAGCATCACAAATACAAAATGGTACATTTAAAATTTTTGCAATGGTTTTTGCCATTAAGGTTTTGCCTGTACCAGTTTCTCCCACCATCATGATGTTAGATTTTTCGATTTCTATTTCGTCTTTTCCAACTTTTTGATTTAAGCGTTTGTAATGATTATAAACAGCAACTGCTAGCACTTTTTTAGCCTCGTCTTGACCGATAACGTATTGATCTACGTGAGCTTTTATTTCTTGAGGTTTAAGTAAAGTTAATGCCGAACTAATATTTTTACCTTTTTTTAAGGTAAGCTCTTCGGCTAAAATATCATTTGCTTGGCCTACACACTTATCACAAATATGCGCATCAAGCCCAGCAATTAACATTAGTGAATCTTGCTTGCCTGCTCCGCAAAACGAGCATTTGATATCTTTTTGAATTTTACTCATTATTTTTCTGAATTTGGACCTAATATCTCATCAATCATACCAAAACCCTTTGCTTCCTCGGCAATCATCCAATAATCACGATCAGACGCTTTCTCTACCCAATCGTAAGTTTGACCTGAATGCTTTGATATAATATCGTAAAGCTCTTTTTTAAGCTTTAACATTTCCCTTAAATTTATTTCCATATCTGAAGCTACACCTTGGGCACCTCCAGATGGTTGATGTATCATGATACGAGCATGAGGTAATGCGGCTCTTTTTCCTTTTGCACCAGCACACATTAATACTGCACCCATAGATGCCGCCATTCCTGTGCAAATTGTTGCCACATCTGGGGAGATATATTGCATGGTGTCATAAATTCCCATTCCTGCATAAACAGAACCACCAGGTGAGTTGATGTAAATTTGAATATCACGCTTAGCATCTGCTGATTGTAAAAATAACAACTGTGCTTGAATGATATTTGCATTTTGATCATATATGGCATCTCCTAGAAATATAATACGATCCATCATTAATCTGGAGAAAACATCCATTTGAGCAACATTTAATTGACGCTCTTCTATAATATAAGGTGTCATCCCCGATGGTCTTAAAATACCTTGGGCATTATTAATATATTTATCTACATGCATGCCACCTATTCTGTGGTGTTTTACTGCATACTTTCTAAATTCGTTTTTATCTATATTCATTGTGTTTTACTTTTATCTATATCTTATAAAGGAGTTATAATAAAATTTGTTTGCGTTTGAAAAAGCTTCAAGGTATTTATTAATTATAATTTATAAAAAAAGAGCTTTTAGTGAGTTGTAAATTTTTTCAATATAACAATTAATATTATCAAAAGTCTTTTTATAAAAAGAGCAGCCTTTCATAAGACTGCTCTTTAATATTAACATCTTAAGAGTTGTAAACTTAACTTAACTCTTGAAATTTATTATAAGCTATTTCTTTTTGATCTAAAGTAATTACTGTTTTTAAATAATCGAATACTTTTTGAGCTTTGACTTCTTCAAAAATACGATTTGCATTTTCTTTGTCTTTTAAAAACTGAGCTGTATATTGACCAAGCTGTTCTTCTTCTAAAGGCTGTGGGCTGTACATTCTAAATTGAGCATCTAATCTAGCTTTTGCCATTTGAAATACATCTTCGTATTTAATCTCTAGTTTTTGATCTTTTACGATTTTGTTTTCTACTAAAGTCCATCTCAGGTTTTTAGCAAAATCATCATAACCTTTATCTAACTCTTCTTGGGTAATTTCTTTATTAGAGATTTTCAACCAACGTTTCAAAAACTCATCTGGTAAAGCCATTGTTGCTTTCTCTGAGCCGTATTTATATAAATCGCCAGCTAATTTCTTTTCTGCATCTTGTTGCATCATAGATTCTAACTCTTCGGTGATTTTAGCTGTAAATTCCTCTTCTGTTGTTACTGCGCCTTCGCCAAATAGTTTATCAAAAAATTCTTGATTTAAGTCTGATTCTTCTAATCTATTGATGTTTTTTACTGTTAATTGAAATTTAGACTGAGGAATGATAGGGTCTTCGTCTTCTAATTTTAAGATTTTTACCAGTTGAACAGTATCATCTACTGCAGTAACTAAATCAAACGATTTTACTACATCGTCCTTTTTTAAGCCAATTAAAGATTTTAAAGCTGTTGCATCTTTAACGATATCTAACCTTAATGAAGTAGTTACGTTAATACCACCATCGAAAATATTTCCTTCGGTATCTAATTGAATAAACTCACCAAAAATTACATCACCATCGGCAACAATTTCTGGGTTTGTCATTTTACCATAGCTTCTTCTGATGTTTTTCATCCTTGCTGCTAAAGTATCAGCATCGACTTTGATAACATATTGGATTAATTTATCCTTTGAATCAAAGGTTACATCAACCTCTGGCGCTAAACCTAACTCGTATATAAACGTAAAATCTTCGTTAGAATCCCAGTTAAATTGCGTCTCGTCTTCTTTTGGAAGAGGTTGGCCTAAGATTTCTATTTCGTTTTGTTGAATGTAATTGTTTACAGATTCTGACAGCAGATTATTAACTTCATCTACTAAAATGCTTTTTCCGTACATTTTTTTAACATGTGCTGGAGGAACCATTCCGGGACGGAAGCCAGGAAGCTTCATTTTTTTAGCTTGATCTTTTATTGCTTTATTCACTTTTTCCTGATAATCATCTGTAGTGATTTTTACAGTTAGAATTGCGTTTAAGTCGTCAGTTTTTTCCTGTGTAATATTCATCTGTTGTTTTTTTAACTTTTGCCTTTTTTTGATACAAAAATCCCTCCCTATTGCTGGGGAGGGATTGGTTTATGTGCGGAAGAAGGGACTCGAACCCCCACGCCGTGAAGCGCCAGATCCTAAGTCTGGTGCGGCTACCAATTACGCCACTTCCGCAGTTAGGATTTGTTTCAAATTAACATGTTTTTAATTTGGACTGCAAAGATAGGATTTGTAATAATTAATGCAAGAGATTGTAGAGATTTTTTTATTTCTTGATTGCACAGATTGAAATGATTGCACAGATTGAAATGATTACACAGATTAATAAGATTATACAGCTTTTTGGGTTATAGGGATTGTTTTAGGTTTTGAAAGTATAGGGCGGATTTTAATAACCTACTACCATACCAGCTAAACATTTCACCATCAATTAATTTTACCGCTGCATTTGGCCAAATATGACTGAAATATTTAATGTGTTTTTCTTTAAAAGGGAAAGGTTCTGAGGATAGAAGCACCACTTCTGGATTGAATTTATTAAAATCTGATTCTTCTATTGAAGGATATCTAGATTGAGTAATGATGTTTTCTAAATTACAATAATCTAGCATCTCATTAATAAAAGTTTGCTTGCCAGCCATCATATAAGGATCTTTCCAAATAAAATACAAGGCTTTCTTTTTAGGTAGATTACTAATTTCTTTTATTAGTTGATTAAAATTTGCCTGAGTTTCTTGAGCAATTTGCAAGGCTTCATCTTTTCGATTTACAATTTCGCCTAGGTTTCTTATCATTTCCAAAGCATTATCTAGGTTATAAATATCGCTCATCCAAACAGGGAAGAGTTGCATTAAGGCTTCTATGTCCTCTTTTAGATTTTCCTCTTTATTCCCAATAATTAAATCGGGTTTTAAATCTATTATTTTTTGGATGTTTAATTTTTTAGTCCCTCCTATTTTAGTTGTGGCTTTAAATTTATCTTTGGGATGGATGCAAAACTTTGTAATACCTACAATTTCTTGGTCTAAACCTAAATCAAATAACAACTCGGTTTGGGAAGGCACTAAGGAGATGATTCGCTTTGGGGGGAAATTAATACTTATAACATGGCCTAGCTGATCTTTAAATTGCATTTACAAATATAATTTTTAATGTTTGAGCTACAATTTTAAAAAAGAATAATTTAAAAGAAGCTTTTTTAAATAATAAAAATTTGATTATAATATTATTTTTTATGCATTAGGGATAGTAGTGAAAATCCTTTTTTTGAGGAACGAGAAAAAAGATTGAAGCGGATAGCCCGACCCGACCTAAGGAGGGGAATGCCATTATTGAGATGGAAATATGAGATTTGAGGCTTATTAAAGTTTTTTTAGAAAATATTTAGTGTAAAGTTTTTTTTGTTAATCTTTTTAAGAACTAAAGAATCAATTTGCCCTTATTTTTTATAGATTTAATGCAAAGAAAAATATTATTCTAAGATTTTAATTAATGGGGATTTCTAAACCAAATATATTAACCGCATGGTCCTTTTCACTAATGTCTTTTTATACAGTTGGTTGCTTAAGTTTAGGCCACTTTAAAGACGACAGAACTGATATAATATCCATTTGGGTGAGTTTAATATTTATGTTTATTGCTTATTTTTTTATTTTATTTAAACGCAATAAAGATAATAACATTAAACAAAACAACTATTTAGCTTATGGAGCTAGATTAATTTTACTGTTTAGCTTCCCCTTGTTAAGTGACGATATTTATAGATTTATTTGGGATGGCAGCCAAATTTTAAATGGAATTACACCTTTTGCCTACACCCCAAAAGCTTTGGTTGATTTCAATTTAAATTGGGTAGATCTTGAACTTTACCAGAAAATGAATTCCCCTTTATATTACTCCGTATACCCACCTATCAATCAATTCGCTTTTGTTTTAAGTGCAATTCCTGGGAAAGGGAATTTACTAGCCTCAGTAATTATTTTAAGAATCATAATCTTAGCTTTTGATATTGGCAATATTTACTTGATTAAAAAACTTTTACGGTTTTACCATAAGGATGAAAAATTAGTTTTTTGGTACGCTTTAAATCCTTTGGTGATTATTGAATTTACCGGAAACTTACATTTTGAAGCTGCAATGATATTTTTTACCTTATTGGCTGTTTGGTTTTTAATTAAAGAGAAATGGATTTATGCTGCAATTGCTTTAGGCCTTGCAGTATGTTCTAAACTTTTACCTTTAATATTTCTACCTCTTTTCATCAAACATATTGGGTGGAAAAAATCTGTTTATGCAGGGTTAATTTGTGGATTTACCGTTCTAATTTTATTTCTCCCTTTTATTTATAATCTAGAATTAGCTCAAAATTTTATTTCTAGTATTCAATTGTATTACGGAAAGTTCGAGTTTAATGGAAGTATTTATCAATTATTAAAAGCCATTGGCTGGAAATGGCTTGGCTATAACCCAATTGCATACACTAGTAAAATTTTAGTAGGTCTAACATTAATTGGATTTTTAGTTACTTATTTAAAAAGTAAAAATATTTTTGAAGGTATATTTTGGATGATGTTTATTTATACCCTATTTGGTGCTATTGTTCATCCTTGGTACATTTTAATTTTGGTAGCCTTTACCCCTTTTGTGAAATGGAGATTTGGTATTTTATGGTCGGTTTTAATATGTTTAAGTTACTTCACTTACCGTGTTATTCCATATCAGGAAGATATAAATTTAGTTATTATAGAATATGTTTTACTTAGCTTATTTATTTTGTTCGAAATTTATAAACAATTTATAACTAAAAATAAAGTTTATAAATTGAGTAATTAAAAAAGCCTAAAGATTTTATATTTGCAACAAATGCTCCGTAAATTTCACTTTTTGCTAAAAAATCTAATATTAAACATTATTGATGTTTTCTACCCGATATTTAAAGGTTTTATGCCTAAGCAAACTTTTAGATATGCGGCCTGCGGTGGTGGTAATGCAGCCTTAAATTTTATGATTTTTTACCTGACCGAAAATTTTTTAGTCAAAAAACAAATAGTTCATCTATTGCCAGATATTGCCATAAGTTCGCACATATTTTCTTTTCTTTTAGCATTTACAATAACCTTTCCTATTGGATTTTACCTGAACACCTTTGTGGTTTTTGATGGTTCTTATTTATTAAAACGTGTGCAATTATTTAGGTATTTGATTATTGTGATGTTTTGTATAGGGTTAAATTATTTCTTTATGAAATTATTTGTTGATGAATTTGGCTGGTACCCTACTCCTTCTTATATGTTTACTTTTGGCTTGGTGACTTTATTCAGCTATTTCTCGCAAAGAAATTTCTCTTTCAAAAAAGCTTAGACGTACGTTTAAACCTTAAAATGAATGTTTTTTTAACCGTTTAAAAGTTGCGTTAAGGATTGTCTAAAGAATTCCTTAGGAGATGCGAACACCTGCCTTTTGTATGGCCAAGGCCTTGTGCAGTATGAGCGGAAAGCCTGCCCCTGTGCTGCCTATAGATGTGGGAATTGGGGAACGCCCTAATTATTAATTAAAAATTTGATTAAAGAACTATCTGATAATAAAAATACTCCCTTTATAAATTGGCAAATTTTGAGATTTTGGGTTAATAATGTAATAATATATCCCTATTGGTAAGTTTTTCCCTTTATGCTTCCCATCCCATGGTTGGTTATAGCCTATAGATTTATAAATAATTTCACCATTTCTATTAAAAATAGTAATCTCTGCGGTAGTGCTACCTGCTAAGCCTTTAATATTCCAATAATCGTTTACACCGTCGCTATTGGGCGTAAATGAATCTGGGATTTTTAAGACATTATTAACCGTAATTATCATTTCATCTTGAGAAAAACAACCCGATGTAATATCTGTAACTGTTAATTTATAAGTCGTAGTTTCTAGAGGTTTCACAACTGGGTTTAAAACATTAGGATTATCTAAATATTTAATAGGGTCCCATTTGTATTGCAAATTTTGAGGTGCGGTTGCATTTATGGTTATTTGAGAACCTTCTAAAATAAAGACATCTGGACCGGCACTAATTATTGGACTACTATTAACAGCAATTATAATTGGCGAGGAATATACTCGACAAGATTTACTGTTAATATTACTACCCTCTGCAACAGCCAAGCGATACTGATAACCTTTAATATCTGCATTGGTAATTGCTAAATTAAAAATCGGGTTAGTTTGATTCGGAATATCAGACCAATCTAACCCATTGTTTTCTGATACTTGCCACTGATAGCTTGGGCTATTAAACCCAGGAGTTAATAAAGAGCTGAAACTGTAGTTTACATTTTGGCCTTTGCAAATGCTATAATTGCCAATTAAAGAGCCACTAATAGCGTCTACAATGGTAATATTTGGGCCGCATGGTCTAAAAGTAATATCGTCTAAAGCTAAGTCGTTACCGCAACCACCATCAGCATCATTAATTAATTTTAATACTATTTTAGAGACATTAGCAGGAGTTTTAAAAAAGAAACCATATTTAATCCATTCAGGACTTCCCGATTCATTAATAGATCCAGTAGTGTACTCACCTAATTTGGTCCCTGTTTCTGTTTCTATTACAAAGTTTATTTTTGGTTTAGATTGTATACCACAACCCACGTTAGGTTTAATAAGATTAGCTATAAAGGCAGCAAATTCATAAGTTGTATTTGGGCACAAGTTATCGGCAGAAAAAGTATAAAATGTTTCTTTGGTAAAACCAGCGTTAACAATCATCATGTAGCCGTTGGTATCATTAGGTGTATGATCTTGAGGCAAAGTATGCCAAGTGTTATTAAAACAACCTAGCGTTTTATTATTTATGACATAAAAACCATCATCGGGACAGTCTTTACTACTGTAAGGATAAGTTGTATTGGTAGATGATAAGGCTGTACCAATTCCAGCTCCCGCACCAAAAGTTATATTAACAGTTGGGTCTCCAAGGCTTCCGGTACATACTTGTGCAAAGCCACTAATGGTGATAGTTATACCTAATAGAAGAATTAAAATTCTTTTCAAACTATCTTAATGGTTTTAATAAATATTCTAATCCGTTTAATTTAATCTCATAAACAGTAGCTAACATTTGACCTAATTTACCCGCTGGCCATCCTTTGGCCGCAAACCATTCTAAATATGAAATTGGCAAATCACAAAGCAACCTGTTTTGGTACTTACCAAAAGGCATTTTAATTTTTACAATCTCTAATAAAATTTTGCTATCCATTAATCTAAAGAAGTTATTAATATTTTATTGCTTTTAGGATTACAATAATAAAAAGTAAATATAATTAATTTTCTAAGGTTAGTTGTTTGTTAGGATGATAAAGCCGAGTACTAAACAATAGAAATACATTCAGGTTAGTCTTATTAGATATCTCAATTTTTATATTTTTTTTTGGCGTTTAAACACTCTTTTCACTATAGTTTTTTTGTTAAATGCTTAGTGGCAAGAGCAAAAAAAGCTGCCGTCCCGATAGCTATCTGGACTATCGTTAACGCTCTCATAATAGTTGAAATAAAGTTTTAATCAAGAAACAATAATTTTATAATTCTACCGTAGATAATTTACATTCAATAACCTAAAATATTTATTTCACAATTTCATATCAAAAGAAAATTAAGAATTATTATTGGCTCAAATTAAATTAGATTTAAACTTCTTTCTGTAACAGAAAAATATTTCCTGTTAAAAATTGTTAATTATTTTATCGCAGTGTTAAAATAAACTAGTTTTGAGCTTACCAATTTATTAAAATATTGACTCTTACTATTTATTAATCTATCTTTGCAGGATGTTTAAAAACAAGAGCTTAGCAATCATAAGCTTTATACTATTAATTACTATTGTTTTTACCGGGTGTAAAAGCAAATTCGAGAAGTTAAGACTGAGTACAGATATTGGACGAAAGTATCAGGAAGCCATTAAGTTATATAATAAAAAAGAGTACGCTAAGGCATTAATTTTATTTGACGACTTGGTGCAAAGATACCGAGGAAGATCTGAAGCCGAAGATTTATACTATTACTATGCTTACACTAATTATCAATTAAAAGATTATTTATCGGCTAGGTATCACTTCAAAACATTTGCAGATACCTACCCAAATAGCCCAAAAGCAGAAGAATGCCGTTTTTTAACTGCTTACTGTTATTATTTAGATTCGCCTAATTTTAGTTTAGACCAAGATAATACGTTAAGAGCTATAGAGTCATTGCAGCTGTTTATCAATATATATTCAAAAAGCGATAGAGTTGCTGAGGCCAGTAAACTAATATTAGACTTAAGAGATAAATTAGAACGAAAATCTTACGAGAACGCTAAGTTATTTTTAGACATTAGTGATTATCAGGCTGCTGTAATAGCTTTTAGAAATTCAACTAAAGATTATCCAGATACTCAGTTTGCAGAAGAAATGGATTTTTTAATTATCAAATCTCAGTATCTGTATGCAAAAAATAGCTTAGAAATAAAGCAAGAGGATAGATATAACGAAGCCGTAGAAGAATACGAGAGATTTGTAGAAAAATATCCAAAAAGCACTTATTTAAAGGAAGCAGAAGATTTAAAGAAACAATCTTTAAAGGGAATTGAAGAAGTAAAAAAATTATTAGCACAATATTCTGGAATAAAAACCGAAAAAAAAGATGATGAACAATAAAGATATCAATAAGCCTACTGTAGCTAATACTACAGTAACAAGAGATTTAAGAGTATTAGATATAAAAACGCAAAACGTTTATGAGTCTATAGTAGTAATTAGCAAGAGAGCAAATCAAATCTCGGCTAATATGAAAGAAGAATTACACGGTAAATTAGCGGAATTTGCTAGTTCTAACGATAATTTAGAAGAGATTTTTGAAAACAGAGAACAAATTGAAATCTCTAAGCATTACGAAAGAATGCCGAAAGCATCTTTAGTTGCTATAGATGAATTTATTCATGATAAGATTTATTACAGAAACCCTGCTAAAGAACAAAAGTAAATTGTTCTATATTTGAGCATGCCTATTATGCTTAAAGATAAAAATATATTACTTGGCGTTTGCGGCAGCATAGCAAGTTATAAAGCAGCGGAATTAACGCGACTTTTTGTTAAAGCTGGTGCAAACGTTAAGATAATTATGACAAAAGATGCTATATCTTTTATCACTCCCTTAACATTAGCCACTCTTTCTAAAAATCCTGTTTTAGTTAACTATTATTCTAAAGATGATGGTATTTGGAACAACCATGTAGAACTAGGTTTATGGGCAAACTATATGGTTATTGCCCCAGCCACAGCAAATACTATTGCTAAGTTTGCTAATGGATTATGTGATAATTTATTAAGCGCTACTTACCTATCTGCTAAATGTCCTGTTTTCATAGCTCCGGCTATGGATTTAGACATGTGGAAACATCAAAGCACACAAAGCAACATAAATAAGGTAAAATCTTTTGGTAATATCATTATCAATCCAAATTCAGGAGAACTAGCCAGTGGCTTGCATGGTGAGGGGAGATTGGCAGAACCAATTGAAATAATTGAGTTTATAGAAAATAAGATAGCCGAAGTAAAATTACTCACCGGTAAAAAAGTGCTAATTACTGCCGGCCCTACTTATGAAGCTATAGACCCAGTAAGATTTATCGGTAACCATTCCTCAGGAAAAATGGGTTATGCATTGGCCGAAGAGTTTTATAATAAAGGAGCTGATGTAACTTTAATTAGTGGCCCAACATCTCTAGGAATAAATTCAGGAATAAACAGAATTAACGTTACCAGTGCTAAAGAAATGTTAGACGCCTGTTTACATTATTTTACTGATGCTGATTTATGTGTGATGAGTGCGGCAGTAGCTGATTATACCCCAAAGGAAGTTGCCACAGAAAAAATAAAAAAGAAGAATGATGATTTTAACATCGATTTTATAAAAACTATAGATATTCTTAAAAGATTAGGCGAGCTAAAAAAGAAACAAATTTTAGTAGGGTTTGCTTTAGAAACAGAGAATGAAGTAGAAAATGCAATTGAAAAACTGAAGCGTAAAAATTTAGATTTAATCGTGTTAAATTCGTTAAGAAATGAAGGCGCAGGATTTAAATACGATACAAATCAAGTAACTTTGATCGATAAAGACCAAAATCTTACAACCTCCGTTTTAAAGTCTAAAATAGAAATTGCTAAGGATATTTGCTCCAAAATAATCTCAATGATATGAAAAAACTTCTAGTAGTATTGATGTTATTTTTTGCATTCCATAGTGATGCACAAGATTTAAACGCAAGAGTTCAAATTTTATCTCCAACTATTCAAAATACCAATAAAAGACCTTTGGAGGTTATGCAACAAGCCATTGGAGAATTTTTAAATAATAGAAAGTGGAGCGAGTTTGAATTGAAATCTCAAGAACGTATAGATTGTAACTTTGTAATAAACGTAACAGGATGGGACGGCTCTAGCAACTATAAATGTGAAGCTCAAATATTAAGTAGTCGCCCTGTTTATGGCTCTTCATACAATTCTACCATTCTGAGTGTTATTGATAAAAACTTCGAGTTCACCTATACAGAAGGTCAACCTTTAGACTTTTCCGATCAGAATTTTCAAAATAACCTCAGTTCATTGTTAGCTTTTTATGCTTACGTAATTGTAGGGTTAGATGCTGATTCGTTTTCTAAACTAGGAGGAACAGTTTATTTTGACAAAGCACAAACTGTTTTAAATAATGCTCAAAATGCTCCATTTACAGGCTGGAAGGCATTTGAAAATCTAAAAAATAGATATTGGATTATAGAGAACATTTTGAATAAAACCTATTTGCCAATTAGAAATCTTTTATATACCTACCATAGATTAGGGTTAGATATCATGTCAGAAGACCCCAATAAAGCCAGAAAAAATATGGCTGGTTCTATTATTGGGTTAGGAGAATTAGATAAACAAAAGCAAGGTTATATTTTGAACCAAATCTTTTTTTCTGCTAAAGGAGACGAAATTGTTGATGTCTTTAGTAAATCCGACCCATTAGAGCGAACAAAAATATATAATGCCTTAGTAGATGCCGACCCGGCTAATACATCAAAATACGAGGCCTTAAAAAAAGCAAATTAAATTACTATGCTTAACCGTTTGGTTATAAAAAATTACGCCTTAATAGATAATCTAGAGATTAATTTTGATCAGGATTTAAATGTACTCACCGGAGAAACCGGCGCTGGAAAATCTATTGTTTTAGGTGCTTTAGGATTAATTCTTGGACAAAGAGCCGATGGAAAATACTTTTTCAATCAACAAAAGAAATGTATTGTAGAGGGTTATTTTCTTATCAAGTCTTATGATTTAAAAGATTTTTTCTTAAATAATGATTTAGATTACGAGGAAGAAACAGTTTTACGCCGTGAAATAGCCTTAGACGGAAAATCTAGAGCTTTTATAAATGATACGCCAGTAACACTAAACATTATTAAAGCTTTAGGGGAACAATTAATAGATATACACTCGCAACACGCTACATTAGAAATCAATAATGCAGATTTTCAGCTATTAGTTATTGATGTAATGGCAGAACATGGAGATTTATTAAAGCAGTATAAAACTCAATTTAAAAATTTTAAAGAATTAACTCAGCAACTTAAATTTAAATCAGAGGAAGCAGAAAAAGCCAAAACCGACCAAGACTATTATCAATTCTTATTTGATGAACTAGAACAAGCTAATTTGCGAGAAAACGAGCAAGCAGAATTAGAAACAGAATTAAATAGTTTAACCCATGCCGAAGAGATCAAAAGAAATTTGATTTCGGCTAGTTATTTAATTGATTTGAGTGAAGATGCTGCCATTCTAAAATTAAATGAAGCTTTGGTACAAATTCAAAGTTTAGAGCGGTATAATCCCACACTATCAGGATTTACCGAAAGGTTAAAAAGTGCCATTATAGAAATTAAAGATGTAAGCGCCGAGTTAGAAAGTTTAGAACAGAGCACCTCTTTTAATCAAGCGAAAGCGGACGAGATTAACGAACGCTTAACCTTACTATACACTTTGCAAAAAAAGCACAGGGTACAATCTAACCAAGAACTAATAGATTTGCAAAATAGCTTTAGCGATAAATTAAACCAAATCTCATCTAGCGATGAAGAATTGATTAGATTAGAAAAAGAGATTATTCAACTAAAATCTATTATTAAAAAGGTTGCGCAACAATTAAGTGCAAACCGGACTAAAGTACTACCGGCCATAGAGCAATATATTATCAAAATGCTGGCAGATGTAGGTATGCCAAATGCTCAAATAAAAATTGAACAAAACATTATCGATTCAGAAAATTTAGATAAAAATGGAATTGACCGTATCAAATTTTTGTTTAACGCCAATAAAGGTCATCAACTTAGCGAACTAAATAAAGTGGCCTCTGGGGGAGAGTTATCTAGATTAATGTTGAGTATTAAATCGCTAATCGCTAAAAAAACAGCATTACCTACCATCATTTTTGATGAAATTGATACCGGAGTATCCGGTGAAGTGGCAAATAGAGTAGGAAATATCATGAAGGAATTAGCTAAGAATATGCAAGTAATCACCATTACACATTTACCACAAATGGCTAGTAAAGGAGATGCGCATTACTTTGTTTATAAAGAAGTTAAAGACAATTTTACATACACACAAATTAAACGTTTATTGCCTAATGAGCGAGTTTTGGAGATAGCAAAAATGTTAAGCGGAGAGAACCCTAAAGATGCTGCTATAGAAAATGCTAAAGAATTGCTTGATAATTAATTGGACTGTTTAGTTATATTTGCAAACAAGAACTAACAAAAATTTAAATTAAGAAACCTTATTTTTAATACCACATCATAGATACAATGGCATACAATTTATTAAAAGGAAAAAGAGGAATTATTACTGGAGCTTTAGACCAAAATTCTATTGCCTGGAAAGTAGCAGAAAAAGCACACGAAGAAGGCGCTACCTTTGTATTAACCAATGCTCCAATTGCAATGCGTATGGGCGAAATCAATCATTTAGCAGAAAAAACGGGTTCTCAAATTATACCTGCAGACGCTACAAACATAGAAGATTTAACTAATCTTTTTAGTTCATCTCAAGAGGTATTAGGAGGGAAAATTGATTTTGTCTTACACTCTATAGGAATGAGCGTAAACATCAGAAAGAAAATACCCTACACAGAATCTAATTACGATTATTTCGCTAAAGGAATTGATGTTTCTGCAATGTCTTTACACAAAATGTTAGCAATTGCAAAGAAATTAGATGCAATTAACGAAGGAGGTAGTGTTGTGGCTTTAACCTATATGGCTGCACAACGTACATATCCTTTCTATACAGACATGGCAGATATTAAAGCGATGTTAGAGTCTATCGCTAGATCTTTTGGATACCACTATGGCGTAGATAAAAAAGTTCGTATCAATACCGTATCTCAATCTCCAACCCGTACAACTGCGGGTTCTGGAATTAAAGGATTTGATAATTTTTATGATTTTGCCGATAAAATTTCTCCATTGGGAAATGCAGATGCCGAGTCTTGTGCTGATTACTGCATTACCTTATTTTCTGACTTAACAAGAATGGTAACCATGCAAAACCTATTTCACGATGGTGGTTATTCTTCTACTGGAGTAAGTATGGAAGTAATGGACCAAATTGGAGGAAACTCTTAATCGCTATCAAAATATAAAATTAAAATGCCTCACAAATTAAATTTTGCGAGGCATTTTTATTTTATTCTTAACTTACTGCTTAGAAGGTATCAATATCAATTTAGCAGATATTGACCCCGGAGGAGTTATTGTTCCAACTCCATCAGAACTTTGAATTCTTAATCGTACCCTTTGGTTATCAACTTCATAAGAATAAGATATTCCGAAATAAGTCTGAGGAACCGGCTCATAAACACCATTAGCAAAAGAGATATAAACTAAAACACCATCAGAAGTATTAACATAAATATCGGTGTTTTGGAAGGTTAAATTGGCAGTATAAGTTTTTCCGCCATCGCTGGTTACCCACGTATTTGCATTTATGGTGTAATAAACAGTTTGGTTAGGGGTATCATAATATTCATTTACCACTTTTCGGCAGCCAGATACTCCAAGTATCGATAAGCCAAAAAACAAAATCAAAAGCTTTTTCATGATCTAAATTTTTAAAAGGTTAATGCAGCATTTCGAAAAACTGCGTGTCAATTAATTTATAGACGATAGAAAAACGCTAAAGGTTGCTTAATCAAACAAAGAAAATCTAACAAAAAAAGGCATTTGTAAAATTACAAATGCCTTTTAAAAAGAGTTAAATATTTTTACTTACTCACCGCCTTCTTTCTCTTCCTTCTCTTCTTCTTTCTTTTTCTTCTTCTTAGGGGTTTTACCAATAATTCTTATCTCGCTTTTTTCTTTATCAAAATCCACTTCCATGGTATCGCCTTGAACCAACTCGCCTTTTAAAATTTCCTCTGCAATCGGATCTTCCAAGAATTTCTGAATCGCTCTTTTTAATGGTCTAGCACCAAAGTTAGGATCGAAACCTTTTTCAGCAATATAATCTTTGGCTTCTTCTGTTAATTGAATATCGTATCCCAAAGAATTAACTCTTTCAAATAATGCTTTTAACTCAATATCAATAATTCTAAATATTTCTTGTTTAGCTAAAGAGTTAAATACAATCACATCATCAACACGATTTAAAAACTCGGGTGCGAATGCTTTCTTTAAAGCACCTTCTATCACAGATCTACTATGAGAATCAGATTGCTCTGCTTTTGCAGCAGTTGTAAAACCAACACCTTGACCAAAATCTTTTAACTGACGAGCGCCAATATTAGAAGTCATGATCACAATCGTGTTTCTAAAATCTACTTTACGACCTAAAGAATCTGTTAATTGCCCCTCGTCTAATACTTGCAATAAGATGTTAAACACATCTGGGTGTGCTTTTTCAATCTCATCTAATAAAATTACAGCATAAGGTTTTCTTCTAACTTTTTCAGTTAACTGTCCGCCTTCTTCGTAACCTACGTATCCCGGAGGCGCTCCTACTAACCTAGAAACAGCAAATTTCTCCATGTATTCACTCATATCAATTTGAATCAATGAATCATCAGTATCAAACATAAATCTTGCTAATTCTTTAGCCAATTCTGTTTTACCAACACCAGTAGGGCCTAAGAAAATGAACGAACCAATAGGCTTTTTAGGATCTTTTAATCCTGCTCTTGTTCTTTGGATTGCTTTTGTTAATTTCTTAATCGCATCATCCTGACCAATAATTTTTTCGTTAATCTTGTCAAACATATTCAACAGCTTAACACTATCTGTTTGTCCAACTCTTTGTAACGGAATACCAGTCATCATAGAAACTACCTCGGCAACATTATCTTCAGTAACCGTGTATCTTTTGCTTTTAGTTTCAGCTTCCCATTCGGTTTTAGCTTTCTCTAAATCTTCTAACAAATTCTTTTCTGTATCTCTAAGTTTAGCAGCTTCTTCGTATTTCTGACTTTTAACAACTCTGTTTTTCTCTATCTTAATTTGCTCAATTTTTTGCTCAATATCAATAATAGTTTGAGGAACATGAATGTTAGTTAAGTGAACACGCGAACCAGCCTCGTCTAAAGCATCAATAGCTTTATCAGGTAAAAATCTATCCGTAATATACCTTGTGGTTAGATTTACACAAGCATCAATAGCTTCGTCTGTGTAAGTTACACCGTGGTGATCTTCGTATTTATCCTTAATTTTATTTAAAATCTCTTTTGTTTCTGCAGGTGTTGCAGGCTCAATCATTACTTTTTGGAACCTACGGTCTAGAGCACCATCTTTCTCAATATACTGACGGTATTCGTCTAGCGTTGTTGCGCCAATACATTGAATTTCGCCTCTCGCTAGAGCAGGCTTAAACATATTAGAAGCATCTAAAGAACCAGATGCACCACCAGCACCAACTATGGTATGTATTTCGTCAATAAACAAAATTACATCGGGCGATTTTTCTAACTCGTTCATCACCGCTTTCATCCGCTCTTCAAACTGACCACGGTATTTTGTACCAGCAACTAAAGAGGCTAAATCTAGCGTTACTACTCTTTTATTAAATAAAACCCTAGAAACTTTACGTTGTACAATTCTTAATGCTAAACCTTCTGCAATGGCAGATTTACCAACACCAGGCTCACCAATTAAAATAGGGTTGTTCTTTTTTCTACGAGATAATATTTGCGATACTCTTTCTATTTCTTTCTCTCTACCAACAATTGGGTCTAATTTGCCATCTTCGGCCATTCTAGTTAAATCTCTTCCAAAATTATCTAAAACGGGTGTCTTAGATTTGATATCAGATACTTTCTTAGGTGCACTAAATGCGTCATCGCCTTTAAAATCTTCTTCTCCGGCTGCAGAATTAGAAATATCATCCTTAAAACCAGATTTGTTATTCTCTACATCAGACTTAAACTTTTCGTAATTCACATTAAACTGAGCTAATATTTGAGAAGCAATATTATCTTCCTCGCGTAAAATAGAAAGCAATAAATGCTCAGTTCCTATTACATCGCTTTTAAATATTTTAGCTTCTAAATAAGTTATTTTTAAAACTTTTTCTGCTTGTTTGGTTAACGGAATGTTCCCTAAATTAACCGTAGTTCCAGAGTTTCCTCTCACTGCATCTTCTATTGCTTTTCTTAATTTACCAGTATCTACACTTAAAGATTTTAAAATCTTAATTGCCATACCATCACCTTCTCTAATCAACCCTAGCAACAGGTGCTCCGTACCTATATAATCATGACCTAATCTTAAAGCCTCTTCTCTGCTGTAAGAAATTACATCTTTGACCCTCGGTGAAAATTTTGCTTCCATAATAAAACCTTTCTATAAAGTGTTCAACGTCCTAAAGTATCAAATAGTTTTCTAAAACTCCTAGCTACTTTGGTGTGTATTTATCAACAATACGTCCAAAAGAGTGGAAAACGCTACATTATAATTTACCAGACCATAAATTACTGTTTTCTGACCAAATAAATAAATTTCATAATTATTGTTTGTAATAATGACAGTTTTAATTTTTTTTTAAGGCATTCTGGCAGGATGAAGATTTTTAATGAATAAATTATGGAATTTTGGAGTGATGGAATGAATGGATTATGGTATGAGTAATTGTAAAGATAGGAGCGTGTAATTATTAAAATTTTAATTAATGTGGGCGTAACCCCAAAATCCCGATAACTATCGGGAGGGGTCGGGCTGTACACTGTAGTTTTTTGCCATTTTCTATTTGGTAAAGAGGCAAAAAAGCTGCCGTTTCCATCCCTTACGCAGCTTATCGTCAATTTAGAATTTTGTGTAAGGGATTGTAGTGAAAATCCTTTTTTCTTTTCTGAAAAAAGATTGTAACGAAAAGCCCGACCTCGCCTTTTTCTGGCGAGGTTACACCCAAATTAAATACTGAGTAATTTCATCTGCAATTAGATTTCTATGTGCCTAATCATTTTATCATATTTGTAATTCGAAAAAAATAAACATGGCAGACGAAAAAATAATATTTTCTATGGCTGGTGTAAACAAAATTTACCCACCACAAAAACAAGTATTAAAAAATATTTACTTATCCTTTTTTTACGGCGCAAAAATTGGAGTAATAGGTTTAAATGGCTCTGGAAAATCATCGGTTTTAAAAATTATTGCAGGCTTAGACAAAGCTTACCAAGGCGAAGTTGTTTTTGCACCAGGTTATACTGTTGGGTATTTAGCGCAAGAACCAGAGCTTGACCCTACTAAAACAGTAAAAGAAATTGTAGAAGAAGGCGCAAAAGCGGTAACCAATATTTTGCAAGAATATGAAGAGATAAACGAAAAATTTGGTTTGCCAGAGTATTACGAAGATGGCGATAAAATGGAAAAGCTAATGAACCGTCAAGGTGAGTTGCAAGACCAAATAGATGCCGTGGATGGCTGGGGTTTAGATGCTAAATTGGAAAGAGCGATGGATGCTTTGCGCTGCCCAGACCCAGAAACTTTTATTGCAACACTATCTGGAGGGGAAAGACGCCGTGTTGCTTTATGTCGTTTATTGATACAAGAGCCAGATGTATTATTGTTAGATGAGCCTACTAACCACTTAGATGCAGAGTCTATTGACTGGTTAGAGCAACATTTAAAACTATATGCAGGTACAGTTATAGCTGTTACCCACGATAGATATTTTTTAGATAATGTTGCCGGCTGGATTTTAGAATTAGACCGCGGCGAAGGTTTACCTTGGAAAGGTAATTACAGCAGCTGGTTAGACCAAAAGGCAAAACGTTTAGCACAAGAAGAAAAAACTGAAACCAAGCGACAGAAAACTTTAGAACGTGAGTTAGAGTGGAGTAAAATGGCGCCAAAAGCTCGTCAGGCTAAGTCTAAAGCTCGTTTATCTAATTACGAAAAGCTAGCATCAGAAGAAACTAAAGAAAGAGAAGAAAGATTAGAACTTTTTATTCCGCCAGGTCCGCGTTTAGGAAATGTGGTGATAGAAGCTAACAATGTTACCAAAGCATTTGGTGACAAAGTTTTGTTTGATAACCTAAATTTCTCTCTTCCGCCTGCTGGTATTGTAGGAATTATTGGCCCAAACGGAGCTGGAAAAACCACTTTATTTAGGTTAATTACTGGTCAAGATCAGCCAGATAATGGGACTTTTAAAGTAGGTGAAACTGTAAAATTAGGTTATGTAGATCAAAGTCATGATGATTTAGACCCTAATAAATCTGTTTGGGAAAACGTAACTGGAGGATTGGAGAACATACCTTTAGGAAACCGAGTAATTAATTCTAGAGCTTATGTATCTCGTTTCAATTTCAACGGAGCAGACCAGCAGAAGAAAGTAGGTGTACTTTCTGGCGGGGAAAGAAACCGTGTGCATTTAGCCATTACCTTAAAAGAAGGTAGCAATGTTTTATTGTTGGATGAGCCCACAAACGATATTGACGTAAATACTTTGAGAGCTTTAGAAGAAGCTTTAGAAGATTTTGGAGGTTGTGCTGTAGTCATCTCCCACGATAGATGGTTTTTAGATCGTATTTGTACTCATATTTTAGCTTTCGAAGGCGATTCTCAGGTTTACTTCTTTGAGGGGAATTATTCGGATTATGAAGAAAACCGCAAAAAACGTTTAGGTGATATTGCTCCTAAACGAATAAAATATAGAAAATTGGTATAATCATTTTAGAAAAATAAAAACTTGCGAAGCGTTACAACTTCGTAAGTTTTTTATTTCAAGTAATGTCTTTAATTAAATGTGTAGATACGTTCTGTTCCTCTTTTTTTGTATTCTCACAAAATCTATTGCTGCCCAAATCTTAAATGCGGGGTTTGAAAACACTCCTATAAATTGGGATATCAATAATTCCAAAACGCAAACATTCTCTATAGATTCTATTTCTAAATTTAGCGGAAAATCTTCTTTAAAAATTGCTGGCTTACAAACTTCAGCATCAGACTATTTACCTTTTTATCAAACCATATCTCTAGAAAAAAATCAGTTAAAAACAATCAAATTGAATGTTTTTATTAGAACAGAAAATTTAACAGGAACTGCTGCTTTATTATGCCAAATACTAGATAAAAACGGAAATAGAATTGGTTTTCAGAACTCTGAGATGCAAAACTTATTAATTAAGGGAAACACAGATTGGAAAAAATATTCATTAGCAATCACTATAAATGAAGATGTTAAAAAGCTAGTTATTGGAGGTTACGTTAGTGGAAATGGCAGTGCTTGGTTTGATGATTTTAGCATAGAAGATTTATCAGCAACAACTATCAAAACAAATGAAGAGGTAGAGAAATTTGCAAACGAAATTAAAGGAATTGTAAAACAAAACTCAATTTATACCGATTCGCTAAACTGGAATAAGATTGATGCGGAGATTAAAGAAATTTGTAAAGGAATTAATAGTGTAAATGAAGCCCAAGTTATTGGCGATTATTTGATTAAAGAATTGAGAAATGTAGGTGATAATCATTCTTTTATCCAATCTAAAATTACCACACAAAATTATGGTCGTATAAATTCCACTCCAGAAAAGCCTGAATCTAAAATCATTGATAATAAGATAGGCTATATAAAAGTGCCGGGTTTTACCTCTACAAATAAGGTATTGTCATTACAATTTGCAGATACCATTCAGAATTTAATTCAAAATATTAATAAACAAAAGCCAATTAAAAAATGGATTGTAGATTTAAGAAATAATAAAGGCGGCAATATGTATCCCATGATTGCTGGTTTAGGCCCACTCATTAGCAACGGTACTTTGGGATATTTTGTGAATCAGAAAGAAAAAAAGGAAAATTTTGAAGCTTGGTTTTATAATAATGGTAAATCTGGAACTGCTAATAATCGCATTCTAGTTGATGTTAAAAATCCTTACTTGCTGAAATATAAAAACCCAAAAATTGCAATTTTAATCAATGCAAAAACCAGTAGTAGTGGCGAAATGACGGCCATATCGTTTATAGGAAAAAGTAATGTTAAAATTTTTGGTCGGCAAAGTGGCGGATATACAACAGGAAACGTAACCTATCAATTATCTAACGGAACAAGCTTGGTTTTAGCTGCTACCTATATAACAGACAGGACAAAGAAAAAATATTTAAAAGGTATAACTCCTGATGTAAAAGTAGATTCGGTAAACGAAGAAGATACTTTAAAGTCTGCTATTTCTTGGCTTATGGAATAAGTGTGATTATAGTGTGTGTAAGTTTTTTTGGATGTTTGTTTTTAAATCTTCTCTAACATTAGCCTCATTGGCAAAAACTGACCAATTTTTAACTACGCCATTAATTTCATTAATTATTTTATCTGCTTTTTTAATGTTGTTCGCATCGGCAATAGTCATTAAATCACCTTTGTTTATATTCCTATGTTTTCCATTAACGCTTAAAGTTTGCTGATTAACCCAAACATTGTTAGGATCGTAAGAAAAGCAAATATCATAAGCAGGAGCTAGTTCCCATTTCTGATTTTTCTTAAACATAAAAGAAAAGTTTTTGGTATGGTCATCACAATTGGTAGCTAAAACATTAAATACCATTCTTCTAAACATTTGCTCGGCCTCTGGATAAGTTAAGCGCAATAACCGCATGGTTAGAAAAACCTGCTCATATCCATAAGCAAATAAATCATTATAGTCGAAATGCTGAATACCACACAAAGTTTGGACATGATGTTTGGTATTATTAGCTTCTCTATCAAAACGCTTGGTCATAAAATGTGCTCTTGCTCCCACTTCTATTAATTTACAGTCCATTATTTCTACGCCACTTGCTGTAGCCATCAAATAATAAGCATACTCTACCCTACCCCATCCACTACTTTCTCCAAACTGACTATCATAAACACCATCTAATTTAATTAACCAATGCTCAAAACCGTCGGGTACATTTGCTTGTCCAGAGCGTAATTCACCGGTTTCTTCGTTGTAGGCTATAACAGCTTTAGGTCTTGCGCCTCCTGCAGAGGTTCCAATTTTTAAAATTTGTTTTAAAGCATCTTCATCGTCTTGGCTCAAATTGGTTTTAAAAGCTTCTTTGTCTGCTAATAATCTTTGAGCAACATCTACTAAATTATCTAACTGTATAGCAAAGGTTTTTGTATTTGTACTTAATTGCGCAGGCCTAAACTCTAAAGCCCCCATAGCCCTAGAGCCTATAAAACATAATTGTTCTACAGGATTCATGCTATTTAACGCCCTACCTTGTTGTGCCATCCAAATGTTGATTAACTGATTACCGTATCTATCTGGCAAAACATCGGCAAGCAAGCCAGGTAAACCTTTAAAAGTGTCTATGGTATTGGATTTTTCTTTTCTTAAATCTGGAAAGCTAAATAGCCTAGCGCCATTTGTTATTGGCATTCTAATAGGTGATAGATCCCAACCATTTTTATAAAAATTGGGTGCAAATTCAAAATTAGCAACTTGAATCTCTTGCTCCCATTTTACAGCCCCTACTAACTCACCCCAAATCCTTACTTCTGCAACATCTACCATGTTAATTCGTCTTGATCGTTAAGGGTATCGTTTCTTTTAGAAGCTTTTTTCCTTTCCTTCTTCTTCATTTTAGCATAAGCCAATGGACTAATCTCATTAGAAACTTTAAAAATATCTAACACATAAAGTAAATCCAAAACACGCAATACCCTGATAAAGGTATTTAACGTAGTTTGCCCATCCCGCTCTAACAAACTTAACGTAGAACGACTGATTCCTGCTGCCTCGGACACCTCCTCTTGGCTTCTATTTAGCTTTATCCTTTGATGCTGTATAAAATTACCCATTTGGGCAACTAAAGCTTTATCACTTAATGATAGTGAACTTCTATATGATATATCATTCATTGAGTATCATAAATACACTTAATGTGTAGTTTATCATTCAAATGTATGATTTTTATTTTTATTTACAAAATGTATGATTTATCATTCATTAATACTGTTTTTTAAACTCAACGTATCACTTATCATATAATAAATAATATTTCAAAAATAAATCAATTTTACAAGAAATATATAATGTTTCATTAAATTGCAAAAAATTAAATAGCTGAAGAATGAGTTATAAACCAAACCCCAAAAGATATCAAAATATGGAATACCGCCGTTGTGGCAATAGTGGAATTAAATTACCCGCTATCTCATTGGGCTTATGGCATAACTTTGGGGGTGTTGATGTTTTTGAAAACTATAGAGAAACTTTACACTATGCTTTTGATAACGGAGTTACTCATTTTGACTTAGCAAATAATTATGGTCCACCAGCAGGTTCTGCAGAGGAGAATTTTGGTAAAATATTGAAGAAGGACTTCTCCTCACACCGCGATGAAATGATTATATCTTCTAAAGCGGGTTATTTGATGTGGGATGGGCCTTATGGTGATTGGGGTTCTAAAAAATATTTAGTCTCTAGTTTAGATCAAAGTTTAAAAAGGTTAGAATTAGACTATGTAGACATTTTTTATCATCACCGCCCAGATCCTGAAACACCTTTAGAAGAAACTATGGCAGCGCTAGACCTTATTGTGAGACAAGGAAAGGCATTATATATTGGCTTAAGTAATTACCAAACAACAGAATTTGAAGATGCCCTCTCTATCTTAAAGAGACTAGGAACACCTTGTTTAATTCATCAACCTAAATATTCTATGTTTGAGAGATGGGTAGAAGATAGCTTGTTGGATTCGTTAGAAAAACATCAAGTAGGATGTATTCCATTCTCCCCATTAGCGCAAGGATTACTGACCAATAAATACCTGTACGGCGTACCAGAAGATAGCAGATTAGCTAAACCACATGGTTTTTTGAATGACAGTTATGCCACACCAGAAAAACTAGATAAAGTAAAAAAACTAAATGAAATTGCCTTAGAAAGAAATCAGACGTTAGCCCAAATGGCTATTTCTTGGCTATTAAAAGACGACAGAGTTACAACAGTACTGGTTGGGGCAAGTAAAGCTACTCAATTGGAGGATTCACTAAAAGCATTAGATAATATTTACTTTGAAGAATATGAATTAAAAGCGATAGAAGACATTTTAGTCGGTGAATAGGCAAAATAGTGAGTAGTGAATGGACTATGGCAAATTAGCTGAGAAGATTTAAGTTAATACACCGAAAATGCAAAATCATTACTTATCAATTATTGTTATCAAACTAAATTAAAGATTTAATGTTATGGTTATTAATTGTGTAATTTAACCATCAAAAATAGAATAATAAAAAATAAATTATGTTCAAAAAAATCCCTTTTATTGAGTTAGCAATTTTAATTACAACTATTGCCATAATTTTTCTATCAGAATATTATTATGTTGTTTTAAAAGATCACGACAGAGCAATATTCATTGGTTTGTGGCCACCAACAATGATTGGATTATTGATTTATTTAAATTTAAGAAAGAACCAACAATAATATTAATATGGAATATTTAGATTTAATCGTTCTAACTATAATTGTAACGGTATTGTTTGGAGTATTTATTTTTGGCCCAATGTTTTATGCGCAAAATAAAAAAACATTAAAAAAACCTGACGAGTAAAAGATTAATTAAATCCGTTACAAAAATATAATTCTCAGATTATTCTTTCGCTAAAACTTTTTTTACGATAATCGTTCGGTTATCACTATGAGTTCTGAAATTTTTCCTCTATTCCTAATCCAAATAAAGCAAAATCAAATTTAACAGGGTCTTGAGGGTCTAACAATCTTAAATGTTCTGTTAATTCCAAAGCGGTTTGCCAATCGGTTTGTTTTCTAGTTATTAAATTTAGTTTGCGGGCCACCCTGTCTACATGTAAATCACAGGGACAAATTAATTGTGATGGTTTAATTCTATTCCAGATACCAAAATCGACACCATTTTCATCTTTTCTTACCATCCATCTCAAAAACATGTTTAGTCTTTTACAAGTAGACTTTTGAGATGGTGAAGAAACATGCTTTATGGTTCTTTGAGGGAAATAAGGCAAAGAGATGAAATAAGCTCTAAAATAATTCAAATGCTTTTCTGTTGTTAATTCATCTTGATAATTAAAAGGTAAAAAAGCATCTTCTAGCGAGCTAAAATTAGCATAATGATGTTTAAAAAAATGAATAAAATAGAGTGTATCGGTTGCATTAAAGGTTCTGTGTTTAAAATTTAAAAGCTTTTTTAAGTCAGTTTCTTGATGATTCATGATAAAATCGTGAGGTGCGCCATCCATCAAATTAATTAATTCTTTACACTTATTGATGATGGTGATTCGTTGTCCCCAAGCTAACATGGCGCTCCAAAAACCCATAATCTCTATATCCTCTTTTTTTGTAAAAAGGTGAGGAATACAAACAGGATCGTTAGTTATAAAATTGGGTTGATTGTATTGTAGAACCTTTTCTTCTAGAAAACCTTGCAGGTTTTTAAACTTTATGAGATTATTCAGCGTTGTTAAAATTAAAGTATTTGTAAAATGATATCATGAAAAATTCTAATTCAAAAATAACCATATTTCTTTTGATGATGAGCATTGGCTTGTTTGGTTGTTTGTCACAAAAAGAAAAAACAGAAAGAAAAGTTGCCATTGAAAAAGCCATTTTAAATAACGAATTTAAATTTGTTGCTCAAAATGCTCAACCTTTAAGAAGTAATTACGTCTTAATTGGCGGAACAGGCATTATCAATAGCTTTATGCTAAACCCATTAATTACCAATAACTTAAATGGATTTTACGATATAATAATAAAACAAGATAGCTTAATTTGCAATTTACCTTACTTTGGAGTTGTTAATCAATTGCAGAATTATAACAGCAACGATTCCGGAATAAAATTTACAACAACAGATTTTACTTTAGACAAAAATGTAAATGATAAAGGGTTAACGGAATATATTATAATCCCAAAAAACAAAGAAAAAGCTAGCAAATTCTTTTTAACTGTTGATAAAAGTGGATTTGCTAGCTTAAATGTTATATTTCAAAATAAAGATGCCATTAGATTTAATGGTAACATAGAAATAATTTGATTGAAATATTGCTAAGCCAAGGCTTGCTTTAAATCTTCAATTAAATCATCTATATCTTCTACACCAACACTTAGTCTCAATAAGTTATCAACTACCCCTACCTTTTCACGTTCTGCTTTAGGGATTGAACCGTGAGTCATGGAGGCAGGATGATTAATTAAAGACTCTACTCCACCTAAAGACTCGGCTAAGGTGAAAACTTGGAAAGAGCCAGAAATTCTAAAAGTTTCAGCTAAATCGGCATCTTTTAAAACGATAGAAATCATTCCGCCAAAGCCACGCATTTGCTTTTTAGCAACATCATGGTTAGGATGATCTTCGAAACCTGGCCAATAAATTTTTTCAATTTTAGGATGATTTTTTAAAAAATGAGCTATTTTTTCTCCATTTTCACAATGCGCCTTCATTCTTAGGTGTAAGGTTTTAATTCCGCGTAGAACTAAAAAAGAATCTTGTGGGCCAGGTGTTGCCCCACAGGCATTGTACATAAACCAAAGCTGTTTGTAAAGCTCTTCGTCACTGGTAATTAATGCCCCCATAATGACATCTGAATGACCTGCTATATATTTTGTAACCGAGTGCATGACAATGTCTGCACCTAAATCTAATGGATTTTGTAAATATGGAGAAGCGAAAGTATTATCAACTACTAAAGTTAACTGATTAGCTTTTGAAATTTTAGCTACTTCTTCGATATCAATAATCTGCATCATTGGGTTGGTAGGTGTTTCTACCCAAATCATCTTGGTATTAGCGTTAATATACTGGTTGATATTTGCAGGATTTGTTAAATCTATGAAATGAAATTTGATTCCATAATTAGCAAAAACTTTAGTGAAGATACGGTACGAACCACCATATAAATCGTTACCAGTAATTACTTCATCACCGGGTTTTAGGATTTTCATTACCGCGTCTGTAGCGCCCATACCGCTAGAAAATGCTAACCCAAATTTACCATTCTCTAAAGCTGCCAAACAGTCTTCTAAAGCTTTACGAGTAGGGTTTGTACCTCTAGAATACTCGTAACCTTTATTGTCTCCTGGCGTTTTTTGCCAATAGGTTGATGTTTGATAAATGGGTGTCATTACTGCTCCTGTAGTAGGATCTGGGTGTTGACCTGCATGAATTGCTTTAGTTGCGAATTTCATCTTTGTAATTTTAAATTTTAATAAAAAAATATTTATTAAAGCGATAAGTTTTGCGTTAAGGATTGTCCCGATAGCTATCGGGACAGCAACCTTTTTTGCCCATTACCATGAAGCATTTGGCAAAAAAGATACAGTGAAAAGCCTGTTAAAACGCCCTAAAAACCTTAATAAAATTAATATGCAAGAGCAAAAATTACTCTTTCTTTAGAAGGTTTACCGGTAACCATGCAAATTCCTTCTTCTTGTTTGTTGTCTAAAGGAATACAACGTATGGTTGCTTTTGTTTCCTCTTTAATTTTGGTTTCTGTTTCTGGTGTACCATCCCAATGGGCAGAAATAAAGCCGCCTTTATTATTCAAAACCTGTTTAAATTCATCGTAAGAGTTAACTTCTGTAGTCATTTCTGCTCTATAGTTAAATGCTTTCTGATAAATATTAGCCTGTATTTCTGCTAATAATTTTTCAATATGGTCTGCTATTCCGTCTCTAGAAATGGTTTGCTTTTCTTTGGTGTCTCTTCTGGCAATTTCTATGGTATTGTTTTCTAAATCTCTACCACCAAAAGCTAGTCTTACCGGCACACCTTTCAGTTCGTACTCGGCAAATTTAAATCCTGGGCGTTGGGTATCTCTATTATCGTACTTAAAGGAAATACCTTTTGCTTTTAAAGCAGCGGTAATGATAGATACCTGCTCTGATATTTTAGCAAATTCTTCATCTCCTTTGTATATTGGTACAATTACCACTTGAATTGGCGCTAAATTTGGAGGTAAAACCAATCCTTGATCGTCTGAATGCGCCATTACTAAAGCGCCCATTAAACGAGTAGAAACTCCCCAAGAGGTGGCCCAAACATATTCTAATTTACCTTCTTTATTTGCGAATTTTACATCGAAAGCCTTGGCAAAGTTTTGTCCTAAAAAATGTGAGGTACCTGCTTGTAATGCTTTACCGTCTTGCATTAAAGCTTCTATACAAAGGGTATCTAATGCACCTGCAAAACGTTCATTTGCTGTTTTTTTACCTCTCAATACTGGCATGGCCATCCAATTTTCGGCAAAATCTGCATAAACTTGTAGCATTTGATCTGCTTCTGCAACAGCTTCTTCTGAAGTTGCATGTGCGGTATGCCCTTCTTGCCATAAAAACTCAGTAGTTCTTAAAAACAATCTTGTACGCATTTCCCACCTCACCACGTTTGCCCATTGGTTTACTAAAATAGGTAAATCTCTATAAGATTGGATCCATCCTTTGTAGGTATTCCAAATGATAGTTTCTGATGTTGGTCTTACGATTAGTTCTTCCTCTAATTTTGCGTCCTCGTCTACAATAATGTTTCCATTCCCGTCGTTTTTTAAACGGTAGTGTGTTACCACTGCACACTCTGTAGCGAAACCATCAACGTGGCTGGCTTCTTTAGAAAAAAATGACTTAGGAATGAATAAAGGAAAATATGCATTGCTGTGACCAGTATCTTTAAATTTTTGATCTAAAACAGCCTGCATTTTCTCCCAAATGGAGTAACCATAGGGTTTTATAACCATACAGCCACGTACAGAGGAATGTTCTGCAAGGTCCGCTTTTGTAACTAACTCGTTATACCACTGAGAATAATCATCAGATCTGCTTGTTAGGCCTTTACTCATATTATGTTTGGAATAATTTTTGTATTTTTATAATTGATATTTAACCAGGTCAAAGTTATAAATAAATTTATAGCCAAAGCCATAAACCAATATTGCCATGAAAAGAATTGCAGCAAACAAATTTTTATTACTAATTGGAATAGCATTTTTTATGAGTGCTTGTTCTACAAATAAAATAGTATCCGAAAGTAATGATGATGTTTATTTTCAAGATGTAAGCGCTAAAAAAATAGATTACAACTACAGTAAGAATACCGAAGATGTAAACAAAGCTTATGTTGGTCAAAATGGCTATGATGATAATTACGATTATTATGAAGGAAATAACAACAACTATGGATATAATTCTAGATTAAATAATAATTGGAATAGTCCTTTTACTTGGAGAGATTATTATTTCCAAAATAATTTTTATGGTTATGATCCATTTTTTGGACCTAACATTGGGTTGATGTTTAACAACGGTATTTACAATAATGGATGGGGAATGTCTTTTGGAGTAAATAATTGGAATAACTCATTCTCTTTTAATAACGGTTGGAATAACAATTTTAATGGATGGAATAACTTCAACGGGTGGAACAATGGATGGAATAACTTCAACGGTTGGAACAATGGATGGAATAACTTCAACGGTTGGAATAACGGATGGAATAATTTTAATATGTTTAACAATGGTCCAGGTTTTGGAGGAATGTATTCTTTTTATAACCAAGGCTTTTATGGAAACTACGGAGGATTTAATAATGGTTTTGGAAATCCAACTATTATAGTAAATAACCCAAGAAACAATAACCCAAGACCTAGAGGAAGTTATGATAATATGAGAGGCGACGGAAATGATAGAACCATTCCGATACCTACAAATAGATCACCAAGGCCAGATAATAGTAACCCTAATGATGGTAGAACGGTAGATAATACGAACAGAAACGGAAGTGGAACATACAGACCCAGTTCTAGACCAACAAGTAGTGATAATAACCCATCTAGCACTCAGCCTGCACAAAGACCAACAAGACCTCCATCAAATACAAGAAGCGGAGATAACTCAAGGTCTTCTCAACCAAGTAGTCAGCCTACAAACAGCAGACCAACTAGAACAGAACCTTCATCTCCACCTCCATCAAGCACACCTTCTTCTGGTGGGTCTTCGTCTAGTGGAGGAAGTACATCATCACCTAGACCAACGCGAACTGGTGGTAACTAAGAAATATACTACATGAAAATAAAAAAAATGATTATTGCGGCTATTATAGTAATAGCCGCACAATCTTCCTACGCTCAATACCTAACAGATGTGCTTAGATTTTCTAGATTTGAAAACAGCGCAACTGCAAGATTTGATGCAATTGGGGGATCAAAAAGTGCCATTGGAGGAGACTTGAGCTCTTTATACGGAAACCCTGCTGGTTTGGGTATGTTTTCCAAATCAGAGTTTAACTTAACGCCAAGCTTAAGTTTGAGATCTAATGACATCACAGCTAACAACACCAATTTTAACTCTTCTAATAACAATTTAAATTTAGATAATATTGGAATTATTATTCATGCCAAGGCCTATAAAAATAAGGATTTGACAAAGGGTTTAATCAGCTACTCTTTTGGTATAGGCTACCAAACTAGAAATAGTTTTCAGAATAATTTTAATTACGATTTAACAACGGCTAGCAATGGATTAGGTGATTATTTTGCAGAAACGGCAACAACAGAAAGATCTGTTCCTCAAAATTTTGTGTCTAATTTAAATTTTGGTGCTTATAATTCTTTTTTGATTAATCAAAAAACAGGTTCTTCAATAATTTACGATCCTATAACTAGCACAACCGCACTTCAAAATCAATCTGTAAATAGAAGTGGAAATAGCTCTAGTATAAATCTTGCAGGTGGTTTAAACATTGGTAATAAAGTGTTTTTAGGTGCCAATATTGGTTTATCGTCATTTAGATATACTTCTACTGAAGATACCCAAGAAACAGGCCTCTTTAAAGATCCAAATAGTGGAAATAATTTTAATTACGATGTAAATTATTTAAGAAACTTTAGTACAGAGGGTTCTGGAATTAACCTAAAAATAGGTGCAATTGTTAAACCTACCAATGAATTAAGAATTGGATTATCTTTAGAAACGCCTACTTGGTTTAACGTAACCGATAATTACTCAGAACAATTAGTAAACGACCTCGACAATATCAACGAAACCGATAATTATCCGTTTGATTATAAATTAAATACACCGCTGAGATTACAAGGAGGTTTCGCTTATTTCTTTGGTAGCAATGGTTTTATTTCGGCAGATATTGGATACGTAGATTATTCGACAATTAAATTTAATTCTGGAAATTCAAATTTAGACGCGGTAACTAATAGAGATTCACAGAGAACTTTTACAAATACCATTGATTTTAGCCTAGGTGGAGAAGTAAAACTAAACGAAAATTACATGGCAAGGTTAGGATATAACTCACAAGGCGACCCCTATCTTAACGGAAACAATCAAGCTATAAACACTTATTCTGGTGGTTTAGGATACAGAGTAGGAGTATATTATTTAGATTTGGGTTATGCGCTCAGAACGCAATCTTTAAGTTATAGCAGTTATCAATTAACCAATAATAAGCAACCTATTTCTACCATAGATATTCAAAGAAATAATGTTTCTTTAACCTTTGGAGTTAGATTTTAAAGAGCTAATTTTTAATTAAAAATTTAATATTTATTGGTTTTGGGCGTTTTAATACGCTTTACGCTCTAGTTTTTTATTGTACCTATAAAGTCTATAAGGCAATAAAAAAAACTGCCGCTTATCCAAAGGAGTCTTTTGGACAATCGTTAACGCAATAGATAGCTTAAACTCGATATTTATTTATTCGCCATCATTTTGGCAACATACTTCCCAATAATATCAAACTCTAAGTTTATCATATCATTGAGTTTTATATTTTTGAGATTGGTGTTTTCGTAGGTATAAGGAATAATAGCTACAGAAAAATAATTAAATCCAGAGTTTACCACTGTTAAACTTATTCCGTTTACACAAATAGAGCCTTTTTCTACTGTTATATTTCCTATAGTGCTATCATACTCGAAGGTAAAAACCCAGCTCCCATTTTCTACTTCTAAATTTGTACAAATTGCCGTTTGGTCTACATGGCCTTGCACAATGTGCCCATCTAAACGTCCGTTCATTTGCATACATCTTTCTAGGTTAACTAAACTGTTAAGCTTTAGTTGCCCAATACTTGATTTTTGCAAAGTTTCTGCAATTGCTGTAACCGTATGCGTATCTTCAGTAATATCTACTACCGTTAAACAAACGCCATTATGCGCAACAGATTGGTCTACTTTTAACTCTTTAGATATTGTTGATTTAATGGTGATATGAAGGTTACTTCCTTCATTTTGCAGTTGAGTAACCTCACCTAAAGTTTCTATAATTCCTGTAAACAAAGCTTTTAATTTTGATAAGATTTTCTATTCCTCTGCCAAGCAGATTTATCTTCACTAACAGGATTTACTGTTTGTTTGTTTGATTTAGATAGCCATATTTTAGTTGCTAAAAGTGCTGCAATTTCTGCTTCGTCTTGGTCTTCAATTTCTAAATCTTCTGGTTTAAAATACTTAGAAACAAAATGAGTATCAAAATTACCAGATATAAAAGCTGGGTGCTGCATCACAAATTTACCAAAGGCCAAAGTAGTTTCTATACCTGTAATTTCATATTCATCAATAGCTCTTATCATTCTTTGTATTGCCTCTTCCCTATCTTTACCAAAAGTAATTAGTTTGGCAATCATAGGATCATAATAAATTGGAATATCCATTCCCTGTTCAAAACCATCGTCTACCCTTACACCATTTCCTTTAGGTGTAATGTAAGTTTGCAGATTGCCAATATCAGGTAAAAAATTATTTTTAGGGTCTTCGGCATATACCCTTAATTCTACCGCATGACCATTTATTTTTAAATCGTCCTGAGTAATAGATAATTTCTCGCCTCTCGCAATTTTTATTTGTTCTTTAACTAAATCTATTCCTGTAATTAATTCAGAAACCGGATGCTCTACTTGTAAACGGGTATTCATTTCTAAAAAAAAGAAATCTAAATTCTCATCCAAAATAAACTCTACCGTACCTGCACCACTGTAGTTTACAGATTTTGCAACATCAACCGCACATTTACCCATTTTCTCCCTAATTTGAGGAGTTAAAACAGATGATGGTGCTTCTTCAATCACTTTTTGATGTCTACGTTGAACGGAACACTCTCGCTCGAAAAGATGAACCACATTGCCGTAATTATCTCCTAAAACCTGAATTTCTATATGACGTGGAGATGTTACATATCTTTCTATAAACACCGCACCATCGCCAAAGGCTGATATCGCTTCGGATACTGCCAATTGCATTTGCTCTTCAAATTCTTCTACATTTTCTACAATACGCATTCCTTTTCCACCACCACCAGCAGCAGCTTTAATAAGAATTGGAAAACCTACCTCTACTGCTCGGTTTTTTGCATCTTCTACATCACTTATAGCTTCTTCTGTACCTGGTACCATAGGTATTTGGTATTTAAGCGCTGCTGCTTTTGCAGATAATTTATTGCCCATTATCTCCATGGCCTCTGGACTTGGGCCAATTAAAATCAAACCAGCAGCTTTAACTTTACGGGCAAACTCTGGATTTTCTGATAAAAACCCATATCCTGGATGAATACCTTGTGCGCCACTTTTTTTACAAGCATCAATAATTTTATCAATCACTAAATAAGATTGATTAGATGGTGCTGGACCAATACAAATAGCTTCGTTAGCATATCTTACATGTAAAGCATTTCTATCGGCTTCAGAATAAACTGCAACTGTTTTTATGCCCATTTCGTGGGCACTTCGCATAATTCTTAATGCAATTTCGCCGCGGTTAGCTATTAATATTTTTTCCATTGTTACAAATTTAGAATAATATGGCAATTGCTCAAATGTGTAATAAAATTAACTCAATTAGTGTATTAAGAACACCGTTTAACAAAATAATGATATATTGCAGTTCAAATACACATCCACAAACTTTTACTCTTTAATTGATGAAACTGAATAATAAACAGGGAAATGAAAGATTAAACGAAATTTATAAAATTACATCTATTTTATTAAATGATGATAATGATGAAAATACCTTAAAGAATGTTCTAAAATTAGCTTGCTCTATGTTAGATTTAGATACAGGCGCAGTTTGTTGCATTAAGGACAATCAATATCAAATACTGGAGATTTTTCAACAAAGTGGGCCCGATTTTGATAAAAATAATCTATTGCGATTAGAAGAAACCTTCTCTATTGACACCATCAAAGAAAATCAAATATTAGCCATACACGATATCCCAAACTCTAAGTATAAAGAACATAAGTCCTATTTAAAATACAAAACTGCAGCTTATATTGGTATTCCTATTAAATTTAATGATAATGATTTAGGCACCATAAATTTTAGTTCTACTCAAGCAAAGAATAATCCTTTTACCACAGAAGACCAAGATTTGGTGACGTATTTGGGGCAATGGGTAAATCACTTTTTAGATAGAACCTATTACAAAAAAAGCTTAAATAATAAAAACATACAACTAGAAACGCTTAATCAGCAATTAGAATTAAACAACTCTAGATTGCAGGAGATTATGAGAGATAAAAATGAACTGACACAAATTTTGGTTCATGATTTAAAATCGCCGTTAAGCAATATTAAAATGCTTTCTTACTTGTTCGAAGAGTTTTCTGAAAGCGAAGAGCATAAAGATTTACTAGGTATTTTTGACAACAGCCTTACTTTTATTATTCACTTAATAGAGCAAATGGAAACCTTAAATAGCGTTGAAAATTTCCCTTTAAACAATTTTTTAGAGGAATTTGACCTGAAAAGTTTCATTACAGAGATTATTAAAGGTTTTGACTCTACGGCGAAAATAAAAAAGATTGAAATTAAATTCGATTACCAATGCAATGCGATTAACATCGCAACAGATATGAATTTTCTGAAGAGAGTTTTATATAATTTAATTTCTAATGCAATTAAATTTTCTCCTTTTGAAAAAGAAATCATCATCTCTGTTATAGACACCAATAAAACCTTTACTATTTCTGTTAAAGACCAAGGTCCAGGGATATCAGAAGAAGATCAAGAAAAATTATTTAATAAATTCAATAAACTTAAAAACAAACCTACCAATAATGAAAGCTCGTCCGGCTTAGGTTTATACATTGTTAAAAAATTACTTAAAAACCTACACGGAGAAATTGAAGTAATAAGTGAATTAGGCGAAGGCACTACCTTCAAATTAACAATTCCACATCACATTTAAACCTTCCCTATACTTTCTAAAATAGCTATAGCTTTTAAGATCTGATTTTTATCAATATCTAAATGAGTTACAAACCTAATTGTTTGTGCATCCATTAAGCCGCATAATAAACCTAAATTAGTTAGCTTATATATTAGCTCTTCACTCTTAATGCTCCCAGTAGTCTTAAATAAAACAATATTAGTAAACACTGGTAACACAGTTTCTATATAATTTAGCTTCAGGAGCGCTTGTTCTAACATTTTCGCATGATGATGATCTTCTTCCAATCGCTCTAAATGGTTATCAATTGCGTAAATTCCCGCTGCAGCTAAAAAGCCTGCCTGCCTCATACCGCCACCCATTACTTTCCTCACCCTGCGAGCATAATTGATCGTATCTTGATCAGCTAACAACACGGAACCCACAGGCGCACCTAATCCTTTAGAAAGACAAACAGATATACCATCAAAGTATTGACCATAACCATTTGCCTTGTCTTTGGTGTAGCTTAAAGCATTAAAAATTCTAGCTCCGTCTAAATGTAACTTTAAACCTTTTTCTTTGCAAAGTTGATGTATAGGCTTTAACTCCTCTAATGTATAGCAAATCCCTCCGCCTTTATTTACCGTGTTTTCTACAACAACTAAACTAGATTTTGGATAATAAACCCCTTCTGGATTAATTTCTGGTTCAATCATTTCTGCAGTGATTTTACCTCTTGGACCGTTTAATAACCTTACAGACGCATTCGCGTTGTACATAATTCCACCACCCTCGTATCTATAAACATGTGCTGTTTGATCTAAAATAACTTCATCTAAAGGCTGAGTAAAGCATTTAATAGCAATCTGATTAGTCATGGTGCCAGAAGGACAAAACAAAGCGCCTTGCATATTAAACAAGTCAGCAATTTTTTCTTCTAATTCTATAACTGTTGGGTCTTCGCCAAAAACATCGTCACCTATTTTTGCTTCAAACATAGCTTTAAGCATACCTTTGGTAGGCTTTGTTACAGTATCACTCCTTAAATCAATCATTGGGATAAATATAAATTAACAATTCATCAAAACCGATTTTTAATTCAAAATTTGTCAATTCATTTTTAATAGCATCCACAAATTATTAGGTACAGTTATTGCCAAAATTTATTTTAAGTAACAGAGAAAAATGCAATTTAAAGTAAATGTAAATTTGAATTATCAAATCCTATCAAGCAGTACCTTGATATTGAATATATTGGCTCACGCTAGAGATCAGAAAATTGAAAAAGAGAATTTACAAGCCAATTCTAAGATTAAATTTTTAGAACCTTATGGCTCTGAAAATAGGATAGTAAGCATTGCCACAAAAGAAAAAAATGATCTCCAAATTACTTATGAAGCCATTGTGGACACTACTTATGAATTATTTACTTGTGATGATGTTAAAGATTTTGATGTTGAGCATGCTAGCGCTGAGGTTTTAAGTTATCTAAACCCTAGTAGATATTGCCAATCTGACTTAATGTACCAAGCAGCAGGTAATATGTTTGCTAGTTATGACAATGATTATGACAAAGTAGCTGCCATAACAGATTGGATTTATAATAATATCAAATATATTAGTGGATCTTCTAATGAACACACTACAGCCATAGATTCATTTAATAATAACGCTGGTGTTTGTCGAGATTTTGCCCATTTAGGCATTACGTTTTGTAGAGCATTAACTATCCCGGCTAGGTATTTTACTTGTTATGCTTATCAATTATATCCAAGAGATTTCCATGCCTGTTTTGAAGCCTATATTAATGGACAATGGATGCTATTTGACGCGACCAAACTTGCTCCAATAAATGGGTTTGTTAAAATTGCTGTAGGTAGAGATGCTGCTGATGTACCAGTAGCTAATATTTTCGGCATAGTGAATTTATTAAAGAGCGAAGTATTTTGCGAAACTATTGATGAAAACTTTAAACCTTTATATCAAGATTTTGTTAATAAACTGGGAATTAGTTTTAGTTAATTTCTTGCTTTGGGAGCTGTTTTGATAATATTTGAAAATAATTTTATCGTTTAAACAAATAATTAGATTGATTTTAAGCCCATTAACTTTTAGTACTTAAAAAAAGTATTAAATGATTTGCAGAGTTATATAGAAACTCTATCTTTGCACTCAAATTATTGAAAACCAGTTTTGATAATTTAATGATCCTGTAGCTCAGCTGGTAGAGCATTACACTTTTAATGTAGTGGTCCTGGGTTCGAATCCCAGCGGGATCACCAGAAATTACAAGCCTCAGCGATTGAGGCTTTTTTTATCTCTTCTTGAAAACAAAATGATCCTGTAGCTCAGCTGGTAGAGCATTACACTTTTAATGTAGTGGTCCTGGGTTCGAATCCCAGCGGGATCACCAAAAAATTATTTTCAAGAACAAAAAGAGGGCAAATTCATTTCTGAATTTGCCCTCTTTAGTTGGGTCGCTTTTTTAAGATAAACCACTTAGTACGGTTTTGAAATTCTCTAAAGCTGCTGATAAATTTTCTGCAATCTCTTCTGCCAATACATCGGGTTCTGGAAGATTATCTAAATCTGCCAAAGATTTATCTTTAATCCACGATATATCTAATGATGTTTTATCTCTAGCCATCACTTCATCATAAGTAAATTTACGCCATTGCCCTTCTGGATTATTTTCTACATGGTAAGTTTCGGTTCGTTTATGCCTGTTTGATGGTTTATAAAGTGTAACGAAATCTTTTAAATCTTCTAATTTAAGCGGGTTTTTCTTTAATGTATGATGCACATTTGTTCTATAATCATACACCCAAACTTCTTTTGTCCATGGGTCTTTACTGGCAGGTTTAGCATCCCAAAAAAGTACATTTGCTTTTACGCCATTGGCATAAAAGATACCTGTAGGTAATCTTAAAATGGTATGTAAATCGGCAGTGTCCAATAATTTCTTACGGACAGTTTCTCCAACTCCTCCTTCAAACAAAACGTTATCTGGTAAAACTACGGCAGCCTGACCAGTAGTTTTAAGCATTGATTTAATATGCTGAATAAAATTAAGTTGCTTATTTGAGGTAGTGACCCAAAAATCTTGACGGTTATAGGTTAAATCTTCCTTCTCTTGCTCACCTGCTTCATTGGTAAACGTCATGCTGCTTTTTTTACCAAAAGGAGGATTAGCTAATACATAATCATATTTTACGCCAATATCTGCAATTAAAGCATCGTTTGGTGAAATGGCCGAATCTGCATCTATGTCGCCAATATTATGCAGAAACAAATTCATTAAAGCCAATCTGCGTGTACCTGCTACAATCTCGTTACCGTAAAAGGTGTTGTATTTTAAAAATTGCTTTTGTTCTTTATCTAAATCTCTAAACTCAGCTAACCAATCATAAGCCGCTAAAAAGAAACCGCCTGTACCACAAGCTGGGTCTGCAATGGTTTTCATGGCTTCTGGCTGTAAACATTCTACCATAGCTTTAATTAAAGGGCGAGGTGTGAAATACTGCCCAGCTCCACTTTTGGTGTCTTCTGCGTTTTTTTCTAATAAACCTTCATAAATATCTCCCTTATCTTTTACACCCATTAATAGCCATTGCTCTGCATTAATTAAAGCAATAAGTTTATAAAGTTTTGCAGGGTCTTGAATTTTGTTTTGGCTCTTGGTGAAAATTTGGCCCAATACGCCTTTATCCTTTCCTAATTCTCTTAACAGAATGTTATAATGCGTTTCTAACTCTGCACCGCTTTTATTGATTAAGGTTTCCCAGGCATATTCTTGCGGAATAGGCATTTCCCTGCTATGTGGAGGCTTGGTATATTCATCTGCCATTTTCAAAAAAAGCAAATAAGTTAGTTGCTCTAAATAATCGCCATAACCTACTCCATCATCTCTGAGGGTTTGGCAGAATGCCCATACTTTATTTACAATGTTTGATGCGTTGTTTCCCATTAATTATTTATTTAATTTTTTATCCCTTAAATCAATATTTAAAATTGCTTCTATATTTTCACAAAACCAATTCCATCTATCAATAATAGATACGTTATTCCAAATTTTCTCATATTTACCACTGTTATAGTCGTTCACTATTTTTTGAGTAATCATAAATGAAGTAACCCCACTATTTTCTTCATTATACAACCCCTTGCCGTCATAAGACAATATCTTTTTGTTAAATGAATTATTACTAGCTTCTATGTTCTTTTTGCCACTTAGAAGCGTCAGATTACCCCCAGTATTTATCCAAGAATCTATTTCTTTAATTTCTTTAATGTAAGTCCATTCCTCATTTTTACTGTAAGCTCTTGGTATAATATGTTCAGCATGGATATTTCTATCCTCTATTGAAATAAATGACAATGTACTATCATCTGTCTGTTTATATTCAATTAGACACAGTAAAGGCTTACACCATGGATCGAAATAAATATCTCCGTCAATTGCTTCTTTTACTCTTGAAATCGTATTATTCGAATTTAGATTATTTTCAAAATCAGCTACAATATCAGATAATGACCTACCTTCTTTAATCCATTTAATAAGATTAAATGAAATTTGCTTAATTTTATTTAGTGTATACCCTGCAATCCAGTTTAAATAGTAAAATCTCCTTAATTCTTTACATAATTTATCATATTCAGGATAATTAACATGAAGTGCTGTAATTAATATTGTACGCCAATACATAGACCATTTTAAATAAAAGAAAGAGTAAATTAGCTTATCTTCCTTATCATAAATTTCATCTTTAAATGAACAGATAAATCTTTTAATATCTGCAATTATTTCATTTGGATCTTTATCTTTTAAAACATTAACCAGTTCATCATATAAAGCTTTTTTAGGATTAGATGCTAGTTGATAATACTCATACATTACAAAAAAATCATTCATGGATGTATAAGTATGTGACGCTACATCTTCACATTTTTTCCAGTCATCCATAAACTGATCTTCCTTCTGTTTTCTAAGCTCAGAGTTGTTTTCATAAGTTTTTTGAATCTTACCTATAAGGAAACTCTTAATCAAATCTGAATTAGAAAGATCTAAACCCCTATCGTTAAGGACTTGGAATAATTTGATGGCAAAAGAAACGGATTGGCAATCTATTCTTATAATTTTTACTTGATTAAAAATATAATTTAAAAGAATACCTGCCTCTTTTTGACCTATTTCTTCTAATTTCTGCGCAAAAAAATATGCCGAATTAATAAATTTAAATTTAGGTTGTTCTTCCCTTCTTAAATCTTTCTTCATTGGCTTTTTTAAAACGGTCGTATTACCATTTAAAATAATACTCTCGAAATCGCTTTGATGATTTGAGTGCGTTCTTAACCTTAATCTCTCAAACTTATCATTAAATTTTATAGAACTTTGTACAACTTTATTGTCTACTACAAATGGATCAGTCTCCAGTGACTCTTCATTAATGTTAGGAAACAAATCGCGGTATACACATAACATAATGGTTAATGTGGTTAATCTTTGCTGACCATCAACTATATCTAAATAACTAGAACTCTCCTCGGGTTTTGCTGTAATAATAGAGCCTAAGAAATAGTTAGGATCGTTTCCTTGAGCTTCCAGTAAATCGTCCCAAAGCTTTTCTAATTGATCATCACCCTATGAGTAAGCTCTTTGATATCTAGGTATTTGATAAAGTGCATCTGTATTACCAAAAAGTTGTTTAATTGTTAAACTAGTGGGTTTAAAAATATCTTCCATATTATTTTAAAATTGTCTTTTATAACTTGAATCCACCAATTAAACATGAATTGTTTCAAATCCTTTATTAATTAAATATTCCTGAGTATTGTAGGTGTTAAAATTGCTTGAATCAAGATCAAGTTCTTCATGATTTATAAAAATATTTGCCCAAGAAATTAACAACTTACAAGGATATATTTTATTCTGATAACGAACAGCCAAATCTTTAGGTCCTCGTCTTGCTCGAGCACCTTCAAATTCAATTTTTAGCATAGCTTGAAAGATATGTTCTCTTTCAATATTCTCTGGTATTGGCATAACTCAAAATTTAATTACAATATTTTTCAATAACACTTAAATAAAACTCCTCGTAACTGTTACATTGGACAGCTTCTGGAATAACACCAAAAGAAATAAGCATTTCATTTCTAGCTATATTCTTTTTTTCTTCAAATCTTATTTTATATGATGCTTCAAAATTTGATTGCGAAATATTTGGAACGACACCAAATTCGGGATAACAATAAATAATTTGATTATTTATTTTCACTTCATGTCTGAAATTTTCCTTCATGAATTGTTGTCTTTGAAGTAAAAGCCACCAAAGATGATTCTCTGAAAAATCAAATGAAAAACCTGTAAAGATTAATTGATGTGTAAAAAACAAGTCTATCCATGAACTACCAGTTTGCTCGTTTCTTATTCTAAAAAGAATATTATCCTTTTGAGTTTTAATACCGTTTATTTTGACTGTTACGCCCTTCACGTTATCTTGAATCTTTTTAAAATAATCAGAATAGTGTTCAAAACCAATCATAATACTTTCTTCAGAATAATGCTTTAGGCTATTTGAAGTGTTAATATTATGCTTTAATTCGCCATGAATATGACGAACATTTACATCATTAATATTATACCCACGAAATAAGCTATGTTTCGATTCTGAATTATTGACAGCATATTGAATCTTTAAATTTAAAAATTCTGGTACAATCGCTATCTCTAAATTGTAATCATAATTCGTCGTGATTATCTCTTCAACACCGCTATTCATAAATCCCGAGTGTACATCCTGATTTATTAAATTAGTTCCGTCAGAGGACAAAATGCGAGCAACTTCTTCTTTAAGATTTCTTAGTTTACTCTCTAAGGAATTACTCCCAATTTTACCAAAAAGCATTTCTTCAAATGCTAGGTTTAAAGGTTTTAATTCATTTTTAAAATCAGATGATATATCAAATCTACCGGCTATTCTTTCTAATAAATCTATCCAAGATACTCCGCTTTCATTATTAATTCTATTAATTCCATTGCCGATAAAAAACGCTCGTTTACCAGAATAACTTTCTATCATTTTACCAACCCTCCCTCAAAAGCTTTCTTTAATATACTTTGTCTTAAACTTTCTGCCTTTAACAAACTTTGCTGTATGCTTTCTTCCATTTTATCGGCAACGGATAAGCGTTTTTCTATTTCTTGAACGATTTGGCTTTGTTCATCCAATGATAAATTTGGCATTAGTAATTCATTCAAATTATTTAAAGTAATACCAAGTACAGTAGTACCGCTTGCAATTTTTATACAATCTCTTTCAATAGCATTGAAAAAGTATTTAATAAACTTTGGAGTTGTTTTAAATTTTGGCTTTAAGATTTTTAAATCCTGATTGATAGCGGAACGTATATTTGCAATTATTACTTTTCCGGGTGAAATTCTTGTTATTAAAATCACATCATTAATTTCAGCTAAATTGGATGCACTATTTTCCAATCCTCTTTCTGTGATAAAGTCTTGAGTACTTTTTAAATAATCTCCCTTAATATCTTTTACAGAAGCCCATGGTATGCTACCATCCCAATATGATTTTACGGCTTTGCTTGGTGTACCTCCGCCTATAAAATTAAACATATCACTAAGCCTTTTATATTTCCATTCAATTTGTATTTTATTACTATTACAAACTTGATAAACCGCACCAGGTTCCGCCACCATACCTAAATCTTTTTCATCAGATAAATCATTAGCATCATTGTTAATACCATTTGTCAACTTTCCCTCAAAGGCCCATTTTAAAACCGCTTGCCGATAAACTTTTAGTTGTTGCTGAGCAGTTTTTAAGTTCTCTACTCCTTTATCCAGCTCAGAAAATAATTCTTCTATTTTGGAAACGATGGTTTGTTGGGTGGGAAGTGGAGGAAGGGGAATAATTAGTTTCCCAAGGGTTGTGCCATTCACATTTGGTTGTCCAATCCCTACTTGGCCTTTCGTAATTTGTGACCAGTAATTTGACGAGTAAAAAAAATTAGATAAAAATTTCTCGTTGATTTCTTTATTGACTCTAACTCTTATTAGGTATGATGCAAATACAGCTTTGGGAATTAAACCTTTTATCAAAAAACTTTTCCCAACGGTAGCGCCGGTTCTAGCAAATACCAAATCTCCATCTTTCAATAAATATCTATTAATTGATACTTCGTCAATTTTGCAAAACGGCACACTTTCCCAAAAAACTTTATTCTCTTGAATATCAGTAATTCTTAAAAATTTTGGTCCAATTGGTTCTTTAGAAGATGACTCTGTATATCCATATTGAATGCTTTCTGAAATATCTTTTAATATAACCCACTTCCATCCCTCCGGCAATTCTTTCAATTCGTTCATTTTGTGTGTTCAGTCAAATAACCATCAATTAAAATTTGTATTGATAATCAATTGTTTACGTTATTTTTTTGGTTATTAAATAATACTCAGTCAAATAAGATTTTATTAAAAATGTGGTTAACTTTTTTTTCCAGTCAAATAAACATCAAATAAAAATTGTAATGATAATCAATCCTTTACCTTGCTTTTTTGAGTATTAAATAATACTCAGTTAAATAAGAATATTAATAATCCATCAATTCAAAACTCTTTTTTGCAGATGAACGATAGGCAAATGGTGTTTTATTTTTCTTTACAATTTGCTTTATTTCTTCCCATCGGTTAATCAATAGTTTTACCATTTCCCAATAAGCAAAACCGCTTTTAGATGGCGGATTAAAAAATAAAATGCCTACTCCATGTTTTTGATACAATTCTCTTTGGTGTTTTTGACTTTGGATTCTAAAGTCTTGAGTAATCACAATTCCGTTTATAGCGCCAACTTTAGGTATCCAATCTTCATCTTGGGCACCTCTTCCAAATTCATTAGCAATAGAAAGTACTTCTACCGTAAATCCATCCTTTTTATTTTGTGGGTTTTGTAATTCATTAAGACCAATAGCTAATTGCTTGGGAAGATTTTCGTCTATAAAAATTTTATATTGCCTATCCATTTAAGCAGCGGTTTTATAAAACTCTATAGCATGTTTCACTTCAGACACTCTTAGCTCATATAAATCTGCAATAAAATCAACAGGTTCTTTGGCTAAATACATTCTGTAAATGGCTTCGGCTTGGATATTTGTACCATCAATAACTGCTTGTCCAAATTTATGATGCGGGTCGCAAACTATTTCTTTTTCTTTGCCTAAAGGCCAAAATCTGGTAGCTATTTTATCATCGTCAAAATCTAATTTCTTAAAAAACAAATTAATGAAATTTAGATTTAATTGTTTGGTACCATCTAAGGTAATAGTGTCTCCGTTAGAACTTAAATAAATTTTCTTTCCATCGGTTTTAATGTTTTCCAATATGGCTTTTGTTGCAAAAGGGAAATTGCTTTTGTTAAAATTAGCGAGTTCTTGGTGTGCGTTTAATACCTCTCTTATTTTTACGCCGGCTTCTGCAAATTGCACCATTACATAAAATTCAACCAATGTATGAAAGCCCACTGCTTTGGTATCGGCTATTTTCCAAGAATAATTTTGCTCATAGGCTTTCCCTAATTCTCCGTCCCAGTATTTTGTAATCCACAAATTTATTTTGTGGTACGGTACTCTAAGAATTTGAGAAATTTCTTTTATGGTATAAATACCATTTCCTAATTGTAGTTTATTTTCGAATGTTTTCAAGATTTATACAAAAGTAATAAATTATACATCAAATTCTACGCCGCTAACACCTCATTTAATTCTTCAATAATTGCATCTGTTCTATCGCCAAACAACTGCCACATTTTACCCAAACCTCCGTTTTTATTAAAAGGGTCTAGCTCAAAATCGTCTTTAGCTACATGGAAAGAGCTGGCTACATAATCTTTTATCATTCGCAACCATTGCATTTGCTCGTCTGTAAATTTTAAATTTCCGGCTTGTTGTTTAAATACCCAATCTTTAAAATGGGCATCTACAGTTTTATCATAAGTGGTTAAGGTTTGGTCTAAACCAATTACTCTTCTAATTAAAGATACTAAAGCCACCAGTTCGTTTTTAGGCGAGCCATTTACTTTTTCTACCTGCTCGTAACTTTTCCAAAGTGCCATTGGGGCTAAGGTTGGCGCATCTGTTTTTAGCTTTTCATAAAGGTCTTTAATCATTTTATAGGTTAAATCCCGGCGTTTATAGCTTTGTCCGTAAAATAATTGTAAGGCGGTAATTTCGTCTTTATGGTCGGTAATCCATTGGCTAAAATCTGCAATGCTTTGTTGTGCGTGTTGTGTTTGGTCTTTTACCCAGCCTATATTTATTATTTCGTCAATGTTGATGCTATCAATAATTTGGTCGTACTTTTTGCGTACATCTACAATATAGTTGCGTAAATCTGGATTATGAAAAACAGCTACCGCATTTGCAATTAACTGTTCTGTTTGTTTGGTGATTTCTTTTTCAATTGCATCTGGTGCCTGCCCTTTCATTTCTTCATTTACCTTATGGATAATTTCCAAATGAGTATCAGGGTCATGTGCATTTAGTAATTGTTTAACTACATGGTTAATGGTAAAACCCTGGGCATTTTCGGCAAAAATAATTTTCTCTTTCTCGTTAATCTGTCTATCTAAACGGATTAATCTATTGGCTAAAGTAGAAAGTACTTCATCTGTAGTATTGCCTATGGCTACATGTTGCAATAAATCTTTTAAAGAAACGCCTGGTGCTTTTTCTAAAGGTCGGCTATCGGTTTTCTGCGAACTTTCTACCCCAATTGCATCAATAATTACAAAATGGTCTTTAGTGATTTTTGCGGTAGGTGTGCCAGATAATTTTAATTGTTCTAGCGAGCAAGTCCGTGTGCCGCGACCTTTCATCTGTTCGTAATAACTTTTACTTTTTACGTCACGCATAAACACCAGCACCTCTAAAGGGCGTATGTCTGTACCTGTAGCAATCATATCTACGGTAACGGCAATGCGTGGGTAATAATCGTTTCTAAACTGACTCAATACCGTTTTTGGGTCTTCCTCACTTTTATAGGTTATCTTTTTGCAGAATTTATTCTGTTCGGCAAATTCTTCACGTACAATGTTGATGATGTCTTCTGCATGAGAATCTGTTTTGGCAAAAATAAGCGTTTTAGGAACTTCAAATAAACCATCTTGATCTACCCGGTCCGGAAACATTTGTGGCAAGCTTTCTTTCATCGCCTTAATAATGGTTCTGATTTGGCTTGGATTTACAATATCTTTATCTAATTGCTTACCGGCATATTCTATGTCTTCATCTACACTTTCCCAAAACTTTTTTCGGGTTAAGCGTTATCGCTTATCTACCTTTTCTCCTAATCCAATTCTTGCGCCATCTTTGGTGATTTTAGTTTCAATGGTAAATACATTGTAAGGAACTAAAACACCATCTATAACCGCCTTTTCGTAACCATAATCAGATACTAAGTTCTGATTGAAATAGCCAAAAGTGCGATTATCTGGTGTGGCGGTTAAACCGATTTGGAACGCATCAAAATAATCTAACACTTGTTTCCAAAGGTTGTAAATGCTACGGTGGCATTCGTCAATCACTATAAAATCAAAAAACTCTAAAGGGACTTTCTCATTGTAAATAACGGGCAGTGGTTCTTTAGTAATAAATATACTTTCGTTTGGGTTTTCTTCTTCGGCACTTTCATCTAATTCTGTTCCTTTCAAAAGAGAATACATCCTTTGGATGGTACTGATATAAACTTGATTATCTGTAGGGATAAAACTACTTTTTAACCGAGTTGCGCTATATAATTCGGTAAATTTTCGGTTATCATCATTTGGCAAATAAGCCATAAACTCTTGTTCTGCTTGTTCGCCTAGGTTTTTGGTATCAACTAAAAAAAGAATTCTTTTGGCTTTGGCGTATTTTAATAAGCGATAAATAAAGGTAATGGCAGTAAATGTTTTACCAGAACCTGTTGCCATTTGTATTAATGCTTTTGGGCGGGCATCTTTAAAAGATTGTTCTAAATTGTTGATTGCTATAACTTGGCAATCTCTTAATCCTAAAACTGGTAGCTCGGGAATGTCTTGTAACCTGCTTCTTAAAGATTTACCATCTTTTATCCATTGCTGGAAAGTTTCTGGTTTATGGAAACTAAATACTTCTCTGGCTCTTGGCTTGGGGTCTCTATAATCGGTAAAACGAGTTAATGCACCTGTACTTTCATAAACAAATTTGAGCGGGTCGTTATCTAAAAATTTCAGTTTAGCGTTTGCATAATCTGTAGATTGATCTTCTACTTTAGATAATTGATAACCTTCGTCTTCTTTCTTTGCCTCTATTAAACCAATTGGTTTTTTATCTACAAAAAGGACATAATCTGCAGGCCCGACATCTGTTAAATATTCTTTAACTGCCACACCCAAGTTAGCCGCTAAATTAATTTGCTTTTTAGATTGAATAACCCAGCCACATTGTAGCAATTGCTTATCAATATTATCGCGAGCTATTTGTTCTGGATTTTGATTCAATTTTTAAATAGATAGGTTAATGATAGTAAAAATATAAATTTTTTTCTCAAAACTACCATAAGCATTTTTTTACCCTAAAAAAGTGATATAAAAGATTAAAAATCATCTTATTAACCACCCAATTTCCACAACACAAGTGCGTTAGGGATAGTAGCGGATACCGGCCAGTGGTTAAGGCTTGTGCAGTATGAGCGGATAGCTCCAAACGAGTCACTTTCTGACCCGTTTAAACGCCCAAAAAATATTAATTATCCTTTTCTATGGTAGAACTTCCAGTCTTTTTAATGTCTACGTCTTTTGGGTTGCCTTTGTAAATAATGACGCTTGCACCAGATGTATTTGCACTTAAGCTAGTTAACACGTTTACTTTGCAGTTAGAAGCGCCAGAAGATTCTATGTCATATTCGCTCACAATAAAATCGGAGGCGTTTAACTTTGTTGCGCCACTCATTTCTATATTATGCTTGCGGGCTTGACCAATTAGATTGATGGTTGAGGTGCCCGAAGATTCTGTATTTAAGTTTGCTGTATTTAAATTTAGGCTTATTTTAGACGCTCCGCTTAAACCTAGTTTAAAATCTTCTGCTTTTATTAAGGTGTTAGAAATAATTTCTGAAACACCAGAAGCTTCTAAGCCTTTTAAATTTTTAGAGTGTAAAACAATGCTAATATTGCCCACGTTGCAGTAGTTACCTTCTAAGCCAATTTTTAATGTGCCGCCACTAACTGTTGTTTTTAATTCTGGTAATATGTTATCGTCTGCGGTTATCTGCATTCCACTGGTGCCATCTTGAATAATTTCTAGTTTAACTACACCGCTTAACTCTATTTCATCAAAATTGTCTATAGCTCTATTCTCTGTAATTTGCTTGCCAGAACCTTCCGTACAATCTGTACTGCATGCACTTAACGTTAAAACTGAGAGAATAAGTAAGGTTGCTAATTTGTTGATTTGCTTTTTCATAATTTCTAATTTGAGGATGGTTGAATTTAAAAAAATAATCACAAAAAAACAGCCATTATAAAAAATAGCTGTTTGATATATATGATATCGTTAAAATAAACTACTGAATTAGAACATTTTATCCGTATTCTGATTGCTGTAAGCGCTACCAATAATTACCCCTCCGTTATCTGAGATGATTAAATCTTGTTTATTTGCCGTAAACTTTCTTAAATCTACATTGGCATTGTTTAAAACATTGGTTTGTTGTAATTCTGTTTTACCTGTTAACTCCAAATTTGCATTGCCAGCAATTTTTGTGGTTAGTTTATAGCTATTGATAGCCATTTTTGCCACCGCATGATTGTTTAAAGTAAGTTTTAAATCTAATGCATTAATGGTGTTATTGGTATAAACTTGGGCGTAATCTGAAGCTTCTATTTCGCTAAGATCTGCTACGGTAACCCAAACTGATAATGTTTTATCCCCGTAAGAAGTAATTCTTAACGTTGCGTCATCATTTTGTATGTAAGCGTTTTCGCTATAATAGTTATCATAAACCTTTACGCTATTGCTGTTTCCTTGCATAATAAAAACTTCTACATTTCCTTTTACCACCATTTTAGAAATTTGCTGCGATTGATTGATTGTAGTTAAAGTTTTGTTATTATCATTTGAATACAAAGGTGTTGTAGCTAAAACTGTTGTGAACATAGCAAGTATTCCGATTGCTAATATTCCTTTTTTTAAATTTTTCATTGTGTTAATTTTTTTTCTTAATTATTAAATCTTATTAATTCCCAATATGTGTAGCAATCAATGCTAGTATGTTATACATAGTATTATGCTATTTTCTAATTATTCCTTTAACGATAATTTTTAAGCCATATTTACAACTCAAATACTGATAATAAGACGCAGCCAATTACTAAACGTTACACGTGTACTAAAAAAAATTATTTCTTTTGAGTAAATGGTTGTTTGGGCTTTTTAAATGCAGAAATAATAATAAATTAGAAAATTAATTTACTTTGCAATATGCTTTCTATTTGCATTCCGCATTATAACTTTATTAATGATGAGCTTTTTTCTGAGCTCGAACGACAATGTTTAGCATTAGCTATAGCGTTTGAAATATTGATAATTGATGATGCTTCTGAAGAAAAACATAAAAGCTATTTGAAAAATTTAGCACCCGTTTACTTTAAGGTGATTTTTTTGGAGCAAAATGTAGGAAGATCTAAAATCAGGAATTTATTAGCAAAAGAGGCTAAATACCCGTGGCTATTGTTTTTAGACGGAGACTCTACCATTTCTGACTCGGGTTTTATAAAACATTACTTAGCAAATTTAAATGCCGATATTATTTCTGGAGGAAGGACTTATTCTTTAGAAAGACCTGATAATCTATATTTTATGCACTGGAATTATGGGATCGAAATAGAATCGGAAAGCAATGCGCAGTTTCACTCTAATAATTTTGCAATTAAAAAAGAAATTTTTAATCGGCTTAACTTTGATGAAAACATTACCAATTATGGTTATGAAGATGTTGTTTTTGGATTAGAGGCTAAAAAATTAGGCTTTCGCCTGATTAACATTAATAATAAAGTATTGCACATAGGACTTAAAACTAATATCGAGTTTTTAAACGATGTGGAACAAGCTTTAATTAACCTTTGTGAAATTGAAGTTTTAAGGAATGATTTAGCTATAGGGCAGGAAGTTAAAATCTTAAGAAATTATTATCAAATCCGTTCTTTAAAACTGGATGTGTTATTGAGTATTTTCAACTCGGCTATCATTAAGGTATTGAAGAAATATTTAATCTCGAGTCCAAAACAATATGCAAATCAGGTTTTATCGATATTGAAATTATACCATTTGCACCAAATCAAAACTTATAAAAAGTAAAATTGATCTTGTTGTTTAATCTCGCCGGCGGCTAACATCAACCTTATAAAATCTAGCTTATCCTGCTCGGTTCCCTTCTTAATTCTTTGCAACAAATCTTTTATTGGTAATTTTTCTGTTTTTAAAGCTTCTAAAACCTGACTAGCCATTACCGCTTGTAAATTCTTTTGTGTAGCTCTTTTATTTGCCAAGCAAACATCACAAACACCACATGCTTTGGCATTAGTTTCGTTAAAATAAGTGAGCAACTGCATGTTTCTGCACACATTTTTGGTTGCAAAAGTTAACATCGCTTCCATCTTTTTTTGGTAAGTGATTTTTCTGGTGGCAAAATGATTGGCATCAATTACAACGTCCTCGGTCTTTACTCTAGGTTGTAAAAAAGTGAGTAGCGGCAAATTACTTTGTGGCTGATAACTAATAATTTCTAGCTTGTCTAATTCTATTAAATAATGCCAAACGGAAGATTTAGACAAACCTGTTTTTTGGGCAACATCACTTTCTTTAATGGCAATAAATTGGTCGAAAGCACCACCGTATAATCTCAAAACAGATTTTACAAAACCATCAAACTTAGCGTTCTCTACTTGGAACTTATATAAATCTTCTCCGTTCACAATAAATTGCAAACGAGATGGTAGTAAAGCATTTTCACTTAACACAAAATACTCTACGTATTCTAAAAATTTGATGGCGCTTATGGTGCTTAAAATATCTATCTGAAATTTGACGCAAAAATCGGCTAAGTCAAAATTATAAGTAATGCCCTGCCCTGCTTCGTAAGGTATTTGCAGGTAATTGCATAAATAATGATATACCTGTTTAATAAAAGCTAAATCGGGGAAGTTTTGTAAAAACCTTTTCTGAAAAACTATTCGGTCTCTTTCTTGAAAAAGAATGACCGCATAAGCCTTTTTCTCGTCTCGACCTGCCCTACCTGCTTCTTGATAATAAGCCTCTAAACTTTCTGGAATTTCGTAATGTACCACAAACCTAACATCGGGTTTATCTATCCCCATTCCAAAAGCATTGGTCGCAACCATTACTCTTATTTGGTTATTGATCCAGTAGTTTTGCTTTTGCGACCGCTCTTCTATATTTAAACCTGCATGATAGTATTGTGAAGATATTTGGTGCTGATTTAAAAATTTAGCAATTTCTACCGTATCTCTCCTCGTTTTCACATATACAATTCCGCTTCCTTTTACACCAGTGCAAACATCAACTAATTTCTGAAGTTTATTTTCTTGGTTTAAGACCGAGTAGCTCAGGTTCTCTCGCTCAAAACTCTTCTTAAATATTTGGTGATTTTTAAATTCTAGCTTGTCTACAATATCTAGCCTAACCTCGTCTGTTGCCGATGCTGTTAATGCTAAAATTGGAACTTTTGGATGTATTTTCCTGATATCTGCAATGTGTAAATAAGGCGGCCTAAAATCGTAACCCCACTGCGAAACACAATGCGCCTCGTCTACCGCTAACAAATTCACCTTCATGTATTTGATGCGCTCTTTCACTAAATCTGTTAATAAACGCTCTGGCGATAGGTACAAAAACTTAACTGGCCCATAAACACAGTTGTCTAAGGCAATATCTATTTCGCGTTTTCCCATTCCAGAGAATATCGCCATTGCAAGAATTCCTCGCTTATTCAAGTTCTCTACCTGGTCTTTCATTAAAGCAATTAGCGGAGAAATTACGATACAAATTCCCTCTAAATACATTGCTGGCACTTGGAAACAGATAGATTTCCCCCCACCCGTCGGCAACAAAGCAAGTGTATCTTTACCGGCTAAAACAGACTGAATAATCTCTTCCTGTAAAGGTCTAAAATTATCGAAGCCCCAATATTGTTTTAAAATTTCCTTAATAGCCATAGTAGCATTTAACTACCAAAATAAGGAATTATTTAACAAATAGAATTGAAAATCTATCCGAATTATTGATAATGCGCTTTTAAACAAGTTAGCAATGAAATATAGAGTACAGTTTGAAATATTTTGAGCGCCCCCGATTGCTATCGAGATAAAACACTCACCGTAATTTTCATTACTATCTATACGATGGCAAGGGCAAGAAAAGCTGTCGTTTCTATCGTTAACGCAACTCTATAATTCCAAAAAAATTAATCAAGCAAACAACCTATCCTTTAAATTACAAACCACAAAAAAACAATTTAATAAATATCACTAAATTGCGATTTAGTAAAAAATCAACAACATGAATAAAATTTTAACAAGCATAATCCTTATATTTTGTCTTTTTAATAGCGCCTTTGCACAAGAAAAAGACACCAAAAAATGGGATGTAGAAAAACCTACCGGTACTTCTAAAACCATAAACTTTAACACAACCGAAGGTACTTACATGAATTTAGATGTGAGTCCAGATGGTAAAACCATCGTTTTTGATTTATTAGGCGACATTTACAAAATGCCAATTAGTGGCGGAAAAGCAACATTGCTAGCCAGCGGAATGGCCTTTGAAGTTCAACCTCGTTTCTCGCCAGATGGCAAGCAAATAGCATTTACTAGTGATAAAAATGGAGGAGACAATATTTGGGTAATGAACAGCGATGGCTCTGAGGCCAGACCAATTACCAAAGAAACTTTTAGGTTATTAAACAACCCCGCTTGGACACCAGATGGCAAATATATTATTGCCCGCAAGCATTTTACTGGCTCAAGATCTTTAGGTGCAGGCGAACTTTGGATGTATCATATTGCTGGTGGCTTAGACGGTGTGCAATTGACTAAACGCAAAAATGATCAACAAGATTTAGGCGAACCTTGGGTGAATGCTAACGGCAAGTACGTTTACTTTAGCGAAGATGTAAGCGAGGGTCCATTTTTCCAATACAACAAAGACCCTAACGGAGAAATTTACGCCATTAAAAGGTTAAACTTAGAAACTAGCGAGATAGAAAAGGTTGCTGGCGGTTCTGGTGGCGCATTTCGTCCGCAAACATCTCCGGACGGAAGTTATTTAGCTTTTGTAAAAAGAGACCGTTTAAAATCTGTTTTATATATTCAAGATTTAGGAACTGGAGAAGAATATCCGGTTTATAACGATTTATCTAAAGACCAGCAAGAAGCGTGGGCTATTTTTGGAGTTTATCCAAATTTTAATTGGTTGCCAGACAACAGGAACATTGTTTTTTACGCACAAGGAAAAATTAGAAAGGTTGACATTTTAACGTTAGATACAGAAGAAATTCCATTTTCAGTAGATGTAAAGCAAACCATTCAAGATGCTCTTCATTTCGAAAATAAGGTGTTTGAGAACGAAGTAGAAGTTAAAATGATGAGGCAATTAACCACATCGCCAGATGGTAAAAAGGTGATTTTTAACGCTGCTGGATATTTATACATCAAAGATTTACCAAACGGAAAACCACAACGTTTAACAGAAGGTACAGATTGGGAGTTTGACCCAGCATATAGTCCAGATGGTAAATCTGTAATTTACACCACTTGGAATGACGAGCTACGCGGAAACATTTTTAGGTATAATTTTAAAGACAAATCATCTACTCAAATCACCACAGAACGTGGCTTTTACTATACCCCAAAATTTAATAAAATTGGCAACAAAGTAGTTTATAGAAAAGGTGTGGGGAACGACGTTTTGGGATACACTTACGGTAAAACCCCAGGTATTTACATACTAGAGTTAGATAGCAATAAAACAAAATTAATCAGTAAGCAAGGCGTAAAACCTTCGTTTAACATTAAAGGAGATCGTATTTATTTTCAAGCATCAGAAGGAGAAAAGAAAGCTTTTAAAAGTTGTGATTTAAATGGAGGTACAGTTAGAACCCACTATACTTCTACTTACGCCAATGCTTTTATCCCAAGTCCAGACGACCAGTGGCTAGCTTTTAACGAACTTTTTAATGTGTATTTAACTCCACTAGTAACTTTAGGTACTCCACTAGATTTATCTTCAGGGAATAAATCACTTCCACTTAAAAAATTAACTCGCGATGCAGGCTCCTACATTCATTGGAGTGCCGACAGCAAAGCACTAAACTGGACTTTAGGGAACCAATATTTTAGCCGAGAAGTTAAAAACTCCTTCACTTTTGTAGATGGCGCTCCAGATCAATTGCCCGCAATAGATACTGTAGGAATTAGCCTCAATTTAAAACTCTCTGCAGATAAACCTACTGGAAGAATTGCTTTAAAAGGGGCAAGAATTATCACAATGGATGGTACCGAGGTAATAGAAAAAGGCACAATCATTATCAACGAAAATAAAATAGAAACTGTAGGATTAGAAACTGATGTGACTATCCCTACAGATGCTAAAGTTTACGATGTTACCGGCAAAACCATTATTCCAGGTATTGTAGATGTTCACGCTCACTTAAGAACAAGTCCAGATGGTGTTTCGCCACAGCAAGATTGGTCATATTATGCAAACTTAGCGTTTGGTGTTACTACTTCTCATGATCCATCTAGTAATACAGAAATGGTTTTTAGCCAATCTGAAATGTTAAAAACAGGTAAAATGATTGGTCCACGAGTGTTTTCTACTGGAACCATTTTATACGGTGCCGATGGCGATTTTAAAGCCGTAATTAATAACCTAGACGATGCCCGTTCTCATGTTCGCAGAATGAAAGCCGTGGGTGCATTCTCGGTAAAATCTTACAATCAGCCAAGAAGAGCGCAGCGCCAGCAAGTGATTCAAGCCGCTAGAGAATATGGAATGGAAGTAATGCCCGAAGGTGGCTCTACTTTTTTTACAAACATGAGTATGATTGCCGATGGACATACCGGCATAGAACATAATATACCAGTTTTACCCGTTTATAAAGACGTTTTAAATTTTTGGAGTGGAAGTAAGACAGGTTATACCCCTACCCTAATTGTAAGTTATGGATCACAATCTGGCGAAAACTATTGGTACGACAGGACCAATGTTTGGGAAAACGAAAGGTTGTTAAGCTACGTTCCTAAAGCGATAGTAGACCAAAGATCTAGACGAAGAAACACATCGGAATATGGCGATTATGGACATATTGATGTTTCTAAAGCAGTGAACGATTTATCCAAAAGTGGCGTGAAGGTTAACCTTGGTGCGCATGGGCAGTTGCAAGGTTTAGGCGCACATTGGGAACTTTGGATGCTTGCCCAAGGCGGTATGAAACCACTAGATTGCTTAAAAGCAGCTACAATAAATGGTGCCGCTTATTTGGGTATGGATAAAGAAATAGGCTCGCTTAAAAAAGGTAAACTTGCCGATTTAATTATCCTAAACGCTAATCCGTTAGACGATATTAGAAACAGCGACAAGATTAAATATACTATGATTAACGGTAGATTATTTGAAGCCGAAACCATGAATCAGGTGGGAAATACGGAACAGTCAAGAAGTAATTTTTGGTGGCAGTTTAGTAAAAGCGATAAATACTTCATCCCATCTGGATATATAGAAACACATACATTTACAGTTCCGGAGTGTGATTAGAAAAATAATTTGGGTATTCCCTTTCCCTAGCTTTTAACCATCGCTAGGGTCGGGCTTTCCGCTGTACGCCGCCCACAAAGAAAAATTGTGGGCGGGGTGCCCCTTCTCCAAAGGAGTCGTTTGGACTATCCCTAACACAAAAAAACCGGCTTAATATTCTAAATTAGAATATTAAGCCGGTTTTTTTTATTGTTATTTCGTCTGCAAAGTGCATTAACGATTGCCCAAAGGTTCGAAGAACTCCTTCGGAGACTCCTTCGAAGAAGCGATAACCTTTTTACCTCTTTTTGAAGAGGTAAAAAGATTTAGCGGAAAGCGTGTAATCCAGATAACTATCGAGACGCCTTAATAAAAATTCTGCTTTAAACTATTGCTTAAAATAAATTATTAATTCCAATCATCTGTTCTAAAAGACGATGCTGGCAAACCTGCTGTATTAAATAAAGTTCCTTTTACATAGTTTTTCCAGCCATAGCGAACTGCAACTGGGTTTGGAACATCGTCTGAAATAACTTCTAAAATACCATTGGCTAAGTTAGCCGTGGCAGGTTTAAATATTTTGTCTTCCCCGGCTATTTCAAAATCAGTTAATTCTTGACCAAAAGAGCTTAAACCCATATCGGCGTAATCAAAAGATACAATGGCTTTATTTTTAACAATCTGTACAGATTTATAAACAGGTCCGCTATAAGTAATTCCTTTAAAACTGTAATCTTTAGCCAAAGCCCATAAAGCCAAGCGCTCGCCTACTTCTATTTTTTGTGGAGGGTGAATAAAGTTAAGCGCACCAATATCTAAAGTAGAAACCATGCCTGTATTTTTAACGTTAAGCATTGTTTTTAGCTGTGCCTCACGCAGGGTAGCTGAATTGACTTGATTGTTGTAACTATAGGGTGCAATTTGAACAAAGTAAAATGGCATATTTTCTTGCACAAAATTGGCTCGCCAGCTGTTAATTAACTCCGGAAAAAGTTTTTGGTATTGAGGGGAATTATTACGGTTACCTTCTCCCTGATACCAAATAACCCCTTTAAAAGTAAATGGGATTAGCGGATTAATCATGCCATTGAATAATACTGTAGGCGTATTATGATTTACATTATTTGTAGAATCTACGGGCAATTTAATCTCGCTAAATCCAGCTTTTAAGGTTTGATTGTCTATCCAAGCTTGTGCAACAGTTCCACCCCACTCACTGGTGACTAAACCTATGGGTACGTTTAAACTTTCATGCAACATTTTGCCAAATACATAAGCTACTGCACTAAAATTAGGTGTAGTTTCTGGCGAGGCTGATAACCATTTTCCTTTGCAACTGTCTAATGGAGTTTTAGATATTCTGTTAGTCACATCAAATAATCTGATTTGGTTATTGTTACTTTTTAAAATTAATTGATTGCTATTTTCTACAGGCTGCCCTTTAAAGCCTTTAACTGGCATTTCCATATTAGACTGGCCAGAACATAGCCAAACTTCGCCCAATAAAACATCATTTACATTTGTGGTAGAGCTCCCAATTACCTTGATTTGGTAAGGTCCACCTTCTTTTGTTGTAGCTAATGTAGTGTTCCATTTTCCATCTGGATTGGTTGTAGTAAGTGCTTTTGCTCCCCATGTTGTGCTGATGGTTATTTTGGAATTAGGTTTATCGAACCCAAAAATAGCCACTTGAGCATTGCGTTGTAAAACCATGTGATCACTAAAAAGTGAAGCTAATTTGGTTTGTGCTATAAGCGGATTAGAAAGTATTAAAAAGGTAAAAGCTAAGTTGAATAGATTGAAAATTTTCTTCATTTGATTTAGTCTATAATAATTGAATGTCCTAAATTAAACATTATTAAACTTTAAGCATGTTGTTAAAATAAATGATTTAATAACACCACCTTAATGGTTTACCAAGCCCTATTACAGCATTATAAATATTCTTTTATAACTAAATTTCTTTGTAAACAAAAAAAGGCTAGCAAATGCTAACCTTTAATATTTTAATAAGCTTGTTTATTTAGTACTGTCTATAGATTCTTGTTCTCTTAAACCTGAGATATTATTTTTATCTTCAAATTTATTTTTAACATCCTCAAAGTTTTCTAAAATAGCTGCAATAGAATCTAGAATGTCAGCGGCATTTTGGTGCATTACGCCTAATTTATCTTCTAGCTTGGCATTATTGAGGTCCATATTGTCCACTTCAATTTTGCCAATCTTTTGTATAACGGCAGTTTGGCTGTGTTTTAAATCCTCCAGCTCTCTGCTTATTTTTTCCATCAACTCAAATTTCTTTAACTTATCCATAATTATATTTATTTATATATTTTACTATACCAATAATTTAGCCAATTTTAATTAGGAAGTTTTTATCTGCTATTAAAAAAAAATCACTTTATATCTTTTAAAGCACCATTAATATCAAATACATATTTGTATTCTTTTAATTCTATAGTTGGATTTACTTGCTGCTCTAATTTGAATTTTGTTCTAGCATCTTTTGCAATAGCATAAAGTAACTTGTCTTTAATACTAAAATCCCAATAGGTGTCTTTACTGCTGTAAAGTGTATTATTTTCTTTTTTATATAACGTGTATTCGTCTAATAAAAAGAAATTAATGGGTTGATAATCCTTATTTAAAGGAACAATATAACTTCTGTTATAGCCGTAATTTTTATCTTTTGCTGTTACAGATTCTACATATAGAATATAGGTTCGCCCTTCATTTATAATCTTTCCTAAAGAGTAGCATTTGGAATTATTTTCGAAATAGGACACTCTATTATCATAGTACTTCAATTCCTTGGAGACATCTGATTTTATGAATTCATCAGTTGCTAAATTTACGGGTCTATCAATTAATCCATCGGTAGTTAATTGTCCTTTTGTAGAATAAGGTAAATTTAACAGAGGAAATTTTAAGTCAACTACTGATTTTGTTAGCTGGGAAAATGCTTTAGAAGAGAAAAACAAAATAAATAAGAATAATTGAATTTTCATGAGCTTAAATTAAAATTTGAATAAATATTGGAGCAGTTGTAATTAAAATTAGCCTAAAATATTTAAGCTTCATCCTATTTTGGGAAAGGTTTTAATCAAATCAATGAAAACGTCATTGTACATAACGGTTTTGATTTCATAAACATCGTATCCATTGATTAAGAAAGTATAGCCTGTGTACATTACATTGTCTTTCATAGTAGTTTTTATTAGACTATAATAGACTGAATTTGCATTTTTAATAGCTAATTGGTCTTTTGTTATCTCCTTTGCAGACGCTGGAAGTGTTACAATCATAGACCCTCCTTTGACCCATGCTGGTTCCAATTGACCTTTCACCAATTCTGTAGCGTCTATAATTGTTTTGATGTTAACTTTCTTCACATAAATTGTAGCCTTACCAATGGAGTCTTGAATTTTCACTAAATAATTTGGATTCTCCTTTTCATCTAAAAGCAAAGAAGATGGATATTTTAAAAGAAAAGCACCATTGGCGTTTGAGTATATTTTATTTAAAGGAACTTGAGCGTTTGCATTAGAAACTGTTAAAAATGCAATAAAGAAAATGATTAGTTTTTTCATAATTTTCTTTTTGATAAAGATAATAGGCTCCAGAATTAACTTTATACCTATAAACATGTATTTATTATAATAATAATTTAAAGTTAAATTTTAAGTGTCTGGCTAACTTCAAATGATAATAGCTTTTTGATAGCTCTTTTTATAAATAGTCAAAGGCGAATTATTAGCTTGAGTTCAATTATTAATATCGTTATTTAGACTCCTTGGGCGGGTCACAAAGTAACTCTGTCCGAAGAAGTCCTTTATACCTTTGGAACTTTTCGTCTCTCCAAGGGATTTCCTTCGGAACAACCTTTATGTCCTGAAAAAGAGCAAAAAGCCTGCCCGAAAAACAGGCGGGCATTTTAACTTCTCCGAAGGTCCGAAGCACTCCTTTGGACAATCACTATGCAAAAACTTTCTAGCTTTCAAAAAAATCCCTGTATCACTCACTAACAATTGATTATTTATAATCGAACTCAGGTTATTAAATAGATTTATTGAAAAGTTAGTCTTAAAATTAATTGAACCACTCTAATATGCTGTATTAAAGATTGCTGCCACACCCCAGAATGACTGCTAACTGACTGATAATTTAAATAGAAAGGTAACTTGGAACAGTCAATTATCACAACTAAAATACCCTAACAATAATCAAAAAAAAGCCGTTCAAAATAAATCTGAACGGCTTTTTTTGATGAGATGCTGAAATAAATTCAGCATGACTAATCTTTTTTAATAACAATACTTATTGGCTTCTATCAATTCCTTAGCTACTCTTTGACGAGCATTTTTGATATTGAAAGGTGCAACTTTTGTAAATCGGCGTAAGCCCATTAACATCATGTTTAATTCATCTCCTTCGGCAAAAGAATTTAAAGCTTCTTTACCAGCTAAAGCAGTTTTATCTACTGCTTCTTGTAAGTAAATGCGCATCATATCTATTTGTCCCGCACATGCTTCTTCTCCACGAATCGAAACTAATTTTTGCACTCTTAAAATGGTAGATTCTGCCATGTAAGCCGAGCCAATAATATCTGCAATGTTCATTAAAATCTCTTGTTCTTTAGAAAGCGTCATCATCAGTTTTTGAACAGCAGCACCTGCTATCATTAAACCTGCTTTTTTAATATTTTTTAAAGTCTTTAATTCTGCCGCAAACAAAGTATGGTCTTCTTCACCAAAATCTGGAATAGACATTAACTCTCCCGCAACTGCTGTTGCAGGTGTCATTAAATCTAACTCGCCTTTCATGGCTCGTTTCAATAACATATCTACAATCAGCAAACGATTGATTTCGTTAGTTCCTTCAAAAATACGGTTGATACGGCTATCGCGATACGCTCTGTCCATTGGTGCATCGGCACTGTAGCCCATTCCACCATAAACTTGTACGCCTTCATCAACAATATAATCTAACATTTCTGAGCCCCAAACCTTTAGAATGGCACACTCTACTGCAAATTGCTCAGTTGATTTCAGTTTAGCTGTTCCGCTATCCATTCCATCTTCAACTAATTGATCGTAAGCATCGTCAATGTTTTGTCCAGCTCTGTAAGACGCACTTTCTACTGCAAAATTACGAACCGCCATTTCTGCTAATTTGTAACGTATAGCTCCAAATTTTGAGATGTGTAAGCCAAACTGCACTCTTTCGTTAGAATAATTGATAGCATGGTCTAATACTTTACGTGAGGAACCAATGGCTGCTGCACCTAACTTAATACGACCAATATTTAAAATGTTAACGGCAATTTTAAATCCGTTCTCTCTCTCTGAAAGTAAATTTTCTTTAGGTACTGGGCAATCGTTAAAGAAAACCTGACGAGTTGATGAACCTTTGATCCCCATTTTATGCTCTTCAGGATTCATGGTGATACCTCCAAAATCTTTCTCTACAATAAAAGCAGAAAGATTTTTATCATCATCTATTTTGGCAAACACAATAAAAATGTCAGCAAAACCACCATTGGTGATCCACATTTTTTGTCCGGTAATGATATAATGAGTTCCCTCGGCATTTAAAATTGCTTTGGTTTTTCCAGAGTTCGCATCAGAACCTGAGTTAGGTTCAGTTAAACAATAAGATGCTTTCCACTCGCCTGAAGCTAATTTTGGAATATACTTATCTTTTTGTTCTTTGTTTCCGTAATACAGAATAGGTAAAGTTCCAATTCCTGTGTGTGCAGAAATTGCTACCGCAAAAGAGTGACCAGAACCAATAATATCTGCCACTAGCATAGAAGTGTTAAAGTTTTTACCAAACCCTCCATACTCTTCTGGAATTGAAACAGCTAGTAAACCCAGTGCGCCAGCTTTATCCATTAACGATGGCATTAAACCTTCTTCTTGTTTATCAATTCTTTCCAAATTTGGATAAACTTCTGCTGCTAAGAAATCTTCGCAAGTTTTCTTAATCATTAACTGTTCTTCGTCAAATTCTTCTGGAATAAATACATCCTGAAAATCTGTTTCTGTGATGATAAACTCACCTCCTTTTGTTGTTTTTTTTTCTATTGTTTCCATTTCTTTATAAGATTTGAGATGGGAGATATGAGATATGTGAATCTGCAAGTCTGCTCATCTTTGTTAGTTTAATTGATTTGAGATAGGAGACTTGACAAACTGCAAGTCTGCTCATCTTATTTTAATTTATTTTCTTCTCCAGCATTTGCTGAAAACCGTAAGTCATTTTTTGTAGGTCGTCTAAATTGCTTAAAATTGGATTTAATATTTCTTCTGGTAACATATCAAGTTTATTAGCTACAATAAGTTGTGTTTGCAATTCGAAAGAAGAACCATTAGAAATACCCAAGAAATTGTTAAACTCTTTTGGAGAATTTCTACCTGCTCCTTCTGCAATATTAGAGGGAACCGAAACTGCTGCTCTTCTAATTTGACTGGTCAATCCAAATCTTTCATCAGAAGAAAATTCAGATGTCGCCTTATAAACGTCAACAGTTAAGTCAATTGCTTTGTTCCAAATTTTTAATTCTTTAAGATTATTCATTTCTAATTAATAATAAATTATAAAAGTTCTCAAATCTCACATCTCCACTCTCCTATCTAAAATACCTCAAAAATCCCTGCTGCACCTTGTCCGCTGCCTACGCACATGGTCACCATCCCGAATTTCTGATTTCTTCTTTTTAATTCGTTAAATATTTGTACCGATAATTTAGCCCCTGTACAACCCAGTGGATGACCTAAAGCTATGGCTCCACCATTCACATTTAATTTTTCAGTATTTAAGCCTAAATTTCTGATGATTGCCAAAGATTGAGAAGCGAAAGCTTCGTTCAGTTCTATTAAATCGATATCGTCTAACTTCATGTTAGCTTGCTTTAAAGCCATTGGAATTGCTTCTATCGGACCAATTCCCATTATTCTTGGTGGTACACCTGCAACAGAATAACTTACCATTCTAGCAATTGGATCAACATTTAGTTGCTTAAGCATTTTTTCTGACACTACTAAAACGAAGGCTGCACCGTCTGAAGTTTGTGATGAGTTTCCAGCTGTAACAGAACCGCCTGCTGCAAAAACAGGTTTTAATTTGGCTAAAGCCGATACTGATGTATCTTCTCTTGGGCCTTCATCTGTATCTACAATGTATTCACGAGATTTCTTCTTCATATTGGCATCTAAGTAGTTTTCTTTTACCGTAATTGGCAAAACACCATCTTTTAAATGTCCATTTTTAATAGCTGCTAATGCTTTCTGATGTGATTTATAGGCAAACTCATCTTGGTCTTCTCTGTTTACTTCAAACTCTTTAGCTACAGCCTCGGCAGTTAAACCCATTCCCCAATACCAATCTGGGTTTTTAAGTGCTACCTCTGGATTTGGAACAAGTTTCCATCCGCCGAAAGGCATACCACTCATTACTTCTACTCCGCCAGCAATAATACAATCGGCCATACCAGCTTTAATTTTAGCTACCGCAGTTGCAATAGTTTCTAATCCCGATGCGCAATAACGGTTAACCGTTACACCCGGAACTTTATCAGTATCGAGTCCCATTAAAGAAACCATCCGACCAATGTTTAAGCCTTGCTCTGCCTCTGGCGTAGCATTTCCTACGATAACATCGTCTATTTGAGTTTTGTCTAAATTTGGGACAGAATCTACTAATGCTCTAATCACTTCTGCTGCCAAATCATCGGCCCTAGTAAAACGAAATACACCGCGTGGTGCTTTTCCTACTGCTGTTCTATATCCTGCTATGATGTATGCTTCCATTTCTTTTTAGTATTTAGTATCAAGATGTTAGTATCAGGTATCAAGACGTTGAACGCTTTACCTATGTAATTAACTGACCTTAAACGTTTTTTAAAATTTTATTTCCTAGTGCAAAAACCATTTTTTGAATTTCTGTAGTTTTTGCGATTAAGTCGTTTGCTATTTCATTTTCTATTAAAGCTAGTCTTTGAGAAATTATTAATTGAGTTTCTAATTCAAAAGCTGAGCCTTGAGAAATATCCAAAAACCTATTAAAATCTTTATTTGTTCCTCTACCGCTTCCTTCTGCTATGTTCGAAGGAATAGAAACCGAACATCGTTTCATTTGAGAAACTAAACCATATTTTTCTTCATTTGGATAAGAAGCCATCACTTTATAAATATCAACGGCTAAATCAATTGCTTTCTTCCAAACCTTTAATTCTTTAAAATTGTGCATCTTTCTTTATTTTTATTATTTAGTAAAAAGTATTCAGTATCAAGTAGCAAGATTGGTTCAACTTCAATATTATATGCATCTTAATGCTTGCTACTCAAATTTTGATTCTCCTATCTTACTATTCAAATCTTAATACATTCAAAATCCAATATTATAAACTTCTTGATACTTGATGAAAATATCTTGATACCCAAACTTTAGCATCTTGATACTTGATACTCAAATCTTGATACTTAAAAATCTAATTTCTTAACGGTTTCCCCTTTGTTATTATACTTTGAATTCTTTCTAGCGTCTTTTTCTCTCCACATAAACTCAAAAAGGCTTCGCGTTCTAAATCCAATAAATATTGCTCGGTAACTAATGTAGGAGCTGATAAATCTCCACCACACATTACGTAAGCTAATTTTTGTGATATTTTTTGGTCGTGGTCCGAAATGTAATTTCCAGAACGCATGGTATTTGCTCCAGCGTACATCATTCCTAATCCGTATTTTCCTAATACTTTAATATCGGTTCTGCGAACAGGTTGTGTATAACCAGCATTGGCTAATTCTAAAGCTTTTTCTTTAGCATCGGCGATAAGCCTACTCTTATTCATAGAGATGGAATATTTATCTTTTTGTAGATAACCTAAATCATAAGCTTCTAAACCTGAGGTTGAAACTTTAGCCATAGCGATAGTTAAAAATTTATCTTTTAATATATTTTGTTCTATTTGATCGTTTCCGAATTCATCTGATGCTCTTACAGCGAACTCTTTGGTTCCGCCACCACCAGGAATTAATCCTACGCCAAACTCTACCAAGCCCATATAAGTTTCGGCGCTGAGTTGAACGTGATCTGCATGTAAGGTAAACTCGCAGCCACCCCCTAAAGCTAAATTATGCGGAGCAACAACTACTGGAATTGATGAATAACGGATTCGCATTGATGTATTTTGGAACATTTTAATGGCCATATTTACTTCGTCCCACTCCTGCTCAACTGCCATCATAAATATCATACCTACATTAGCACCTGCAGAGAAATTTGCGCCATCATTACCAATAACTAAACCGCGATAATCTTTTTCGGCAATATCAATAGCCTTATTAATTCCTGCTAAAACTTCGCCACCAATGGTGTTCATTTTGGTATGAAACTCTAGATTTAAAATGCCATCGCCTAAATCTGTAAGCGTGGTGCCTCCATTTTTCCAAATGGTTTTGGTTGCTCTAATGTTATCTAAAACAATAAAGGCATCCTGACCAGGAATTACTTGATAAGATTTTGAAAGAATATCGTAATATGATTTATTTCCATTTTCTATTTTGTAGAAAGATGTATGACCAGTTGCTAACATTTCTGTAACCCAAGTTGCAGGAGTTTTGCCATTAGCTTTCATCATCTCGATTCCTTCTTTAACACCTACAGCATCCCAAACTTCGTATGGGCCTAACTCCCATCCAAAGCCTGCTCGCATGGCATCATCAATACGGTACGTTTCGTCGGATATTTCTGGAATACGATTAGATACATATTCGAATAATCCTGAAAAAGATATTCTGAAAAAATCTGCTGCTTTGTCTTTTCCTGCTGCAAAAACTTTCATTCTTAAACGAATGTTTTCTACCGGTTTTGTAGCCTCTAGCGTTGCAGATTTTACTTTGTTCTGTGGACGGTATTCTAAAGTTTTTAAATCTAAAGCTAAAATCTCTGTTTTACCTTTAGCGTCTTTTGTCTTTTTATAAAAACCTTGACCAGTTTTATCGCCAAGCCATTTGTTCTCTTGCATTTTCTTAACGTAATCTGGCAAAACAAAAACTTCTTTTTGTTCATCATTAGGTACGTTTTGCGCTAAACCGTTGGCAACATTAATCATGGTATCTAAGCCTACCACATCTGTAGTTCGGAAAGTTGCAGATTTTGGTCGCCCTAAGGCTGGACCTGTAAATTTATCTACTTCTTCTACCGTTAGATCCATTTTCTCTACCAAATGTAATAGCGACATGATAGAGTAAATACCTACTCGGTTTGCAATAAATGCAGGAGTATCTTTACATAAAACAGTTGTTTTACCTAAAAACTTATCCCCGTAATGCATTAAGAAATCAACTATTTCTGGATTTGTTTCTGGCGTAGGAATAATTTCGAATAACTTTAGATAACGTGGAGGGTTAAAAAAATGCGTTCCACAAAAATGCTTTTTAAAATCTTCTGAACGTCCTTCGGCCATCATGTGTATTGGAATACCAGATGTATTTGAAGTAATTAAAGTGCCTGGTTTTCTAAATCGTTCTACTTGATCATAAACAATTTTTTTAATTTTTAAATTTTCTACCACTACTTCAATTGTCCAGTCGCATTGGGCAATATCTTTCATGTTATCTTCAAAGTTTCCAGTTTTAATTTTGTTTAAAACAGCTTTATTGTAAACTGGAGAAGGATTAGATTTTGCTGCAAATGTCAAAGCATCGTTTACTATTCTATTCCTTACTACTGGGCTTTCTAAGGTTAAACCTTTAGCTTGCTCTTTCTCGTTTAATGCTTTAGGAACGATGTCTAAAAGCAGAACTTCTACCCCAATGTTTGCGAAATGGCAAGCAATACGCGAACCCATTATCCCCGAACCTAATATTGCTACTTTTTTGATTGATCTTTTCATAAAAATAAAAATGTTTTATTCTTGTTTATAATTAGTGGTTAATTCATTTATAGTTTTTAAAGAATTAACTAATTGTGCCTTATCTTTTTCCGATATATGATTAATGAGATAATCATTAAACTTTTTTACTACAACTCTGGCTAGATGTCTTTTTTCTTTACCTAAAGAGGTAAGCAATATCCTTACCGACCTTTTATCTGTTGCATGTTCTTCTCTGTATATTAAACCATCTTGTTCTAAAGTTTTTAACATCCTACTTAAGCTGGTAGATTTTAAACCAAGCAAAGCAGCAACCTCAGATACCGTGGTTCCATCAACCTCATCTATATTTATTAATAAGTATCCTATAGATTGAGTGATACCAAATTCTGACGCTATTTGATTATAGGTGTTGGCAATATTTTGCCAGGTAACTTTTAGAAAATAATCTATAGTTTCTTGATGCTTCATTAAGGAATTTACAATTGGTAAATCAAATATAGGAATCTTAAATTTACTATGCAAGCATAATAAATTTTTAAATTATAAAATTGTTTTTGGTCTAATAATTGTGAACCTAAGAGGTTAATTAATTTAAGTGCAGTAAACAATATAAAAGCAATAAATGATCTTAATAGTAGACGATAAAACTGAAAATTTATATGCACTTGAAAAATTACTAGAATCAAAAAATTTTAAAGTTGACGTGGCTAACTCTGGAGAGGAAGCATTAACAAAGGTTTTAAATAATAATTATAAGTTAATTATTTTAGATGTTCAAATGCCAGGAATGGACGGTTTTGAAGTAGCAGAACATCTATCGGGGTTTAAAAGAACTAAGGATATACCAATAATCTTTTTGTCAGCAGTTAATACAAATAAACAATTTATAACTAAAGGATATGCATCTGGAGGCATAGACTATATTACTAAACCCGTAGACCCAGATATCTTATTGTTAAAAGTTAACACTTTTGTGAGATTGTACGAGCAAACTATTGCTTTACAAGATGTCCAGTATAACCTACAAATTGAAATAGATGTCCGTAAAAAAGTACAGTTAGAGTTAAAGGAAAGAGCAGAACAGCTACATTATACGTTAGAGTCTTTACCAATAATTGCATTTACTGCAGAATGCAATGGCAAAATAGATTTTGTGAATCAGAGATGGTATAATTACTCGGAAAAAAGCAGTGTTTTCCCTATAACACATCCACAAGACAAAAATATTGAGGAGGAGTTTGAAAAAGCTATTAAAAGTGGGAAAGCAATTGAGTTAGAAGCTAGAATATCAAAGACAAAGGAAATAGAATATTGTTATCATCTTATCAAAATTATTCCTATTAAAGATCAAGGTAAAATTAATAAATGGGTAGGTACATTTACTGGTATTGAGGACCAAAAACGGATAGAACAAAAGAAGGATGAATTTTTAAGTATTGCCAGTCATGAACTTAAAACACCATTAACAAGTATTAAAGCTTATGTTCAACTATTGTCTAGAGCCTTAAAAACGCACAAAAATACGAAAATTTCAACCTATCTGGACAAAGCGCAAAGTCAAATTTATAAGCTAAATGAATTAATTGGAGATTTACTAGACATTTCTAAAATTGAAAGCGGCGAGTTAAAGTTGAACAAGAAACAGTTTGACATTAAAACCCTAATAGATAATTGTATAGAAACCATCAAACAAAACCATATTGGTAAACAAATTAAGATTATTGGAAACGAAAAAGAGATGATGATTTTTGCTGATGAAGCAAGAATTGAGCAAGTACTATTAAATTACTGTACTAACGCCATCAAATACTCGCCAGATAATAAAAGCATTACTATTACTAGAGTAGCGGCAAACAATGAATTGTTAATCAAAGTAAAAGATCACGGTATAGGTATTCCGCCAGAGAAACAAGCTAGTATTTTTACTAAGTTTTATAGAGTTGAAGAATCTTCTTTAAAATTTCAAGGTTTAGGAATAGGCCTTTATATATGTGCAGAGATTATCAAAAAACATCAAGGAAATTTTGGTGTAGAGAGTGAAGCTGGAAAAGGCTCAGAGTTTTATTTTAAAATCCCTATTATCATAACATGAAAAAAAGTAATAAATTTTTAAGACGCTTACAATTAGGTTTTTCAATTTCTTTCATCGTACTCATTTTTTCTTCAACCTTAGCTTTTTTTTCTATCAAAAATTTGATGAAAAACCAAGAAATGGTTACGTATTCGGTAAAAGTTTTAAATACCTTAAATGATGTTAGTATTAATCTCAAAGATAAGGTTATTGGTATAAGAGGGCTACTAATTTCTGATGACAGAAAGTTTGCGAAACCACTTTTTGATAGTAAAGCAAAAATTGACTCATTAATGTTTAGTCTTAAAACTTTGGTAAGCGACAATGATTATCAGACCGAAAACTCACTTGTTTTAATTAAAAAATTAAAGTCATACGACATATATTTAGATCAAATTATAGATTCTAAAAAAAATGGACAGGATGTGAGTCTTTCACAAATGGAGGGTGGGAAAACTAAGATGGAAACTGCCTCAAGACAAATTGATTTAATGAAATCTGTAGAAAACAAATTATTGGTTATTAGAACAGAGGAGGCTAATCAATCTTCTTCACAAACGACAATTTTAATCGTAGTATCATGTTTTCTTGCTTTAATCATCACCTTGTTTTTTTATTTTAGGATTAAAGAAGATTATAATGATAGAAATCAATTAAACGAAATTTTAGAAAAGAAAGAATTAGAGACCAGTAAAAGCATCCTTAAAATTGAAGAAATTGCTAAAGAAATATCTGAAGGAAACTATAAAACTAGAGTAGAAGCAGAAGGACTCGGTATTTTAAGTAAACTAAGTAAATCTTTAAATGCGATGGCAATTTCGTTAGAAAAATCTTTTGATATTCTTAATAATAACGAGTGGTTGCAAAAAGGTTTAGCAACTATCAATCAAAAATTAGTAGGAAGTATTAAAGTGTCCGAAGTTTGTGATTTTTCTTTAAAATACTTATTAGAATATGGACATTGTGAAACTGGAGCAATTTATTTGCATAACAATGGCTATCTAAACCTAATTAGCCATAACAATAAGTCCAAGCATATTAAAGATAGGTTTACAGAAGGCGAAGGGTACATTGGGCAAACGTATAAAAACGCCACCCTAAAATTAGTTAGTAATTTAAATAACGAAGATTTTAGTGTCAGTTTTTCTGCTGGCGAAATTAAAATTAAACACTTATTATTTATCCCAATTTTAAATGAAGACGGTTGTATTGGTGTTTTAGAGTTAGGTTGTAGTTCGCCTTTCGGCGATATTGATTTGGAGTTTCATCAGAAATGTGTTGCTATTTTATCTACTACAATAACATCGGCAATAGCTAGAAATCAAATTCAACAATTACTAGAAGAGACACAAACCCAAACAGAAGAATTACAGGTACAGCATTATGAATTAGAGAATTTAAACTCCGAATTAGAGGCACAAACATCAAAGCTTCAAGCATCTGAAGAAGAACTAAAAGTACAACAAGAAGAGCTGTTGCAATCTAATGTGGAATTAGAAGAAAGATCTAAACTATTAGAAGAAAAAAACCAACTAATTAGCGAGAGAAATAAGGAGATACTTAGAAAAGCCGAAGAGCTTACGTTAAGTTCGAAATACAAATCAGAGTTTTTGGCAAACATGTCTCATGAGCTAAGAACACCATTAAACTCTATCTTATTACTTTCTAAATTAAATGTAGAAAATATTGATGGTAATTTAACTAAAGATCAAATTGAATCTGCCAAAGTTATTGTAAACTCTGGTAATAGTTTATTAGCACTAATAGACGAAATTTTGGACCTATCTAAAATAGAAGCAGGAAAAATGATTATTGAAAAAACTCCCCTTCAAATAGATAAATTTATTAATAACATAGGAAGTCTTTTTGCTCCGATAGCAAAAGATAAAAACATTAAGTTTCATTTTAATTTACAAAGTCAAATTGAGAATTTTGAAAGTGATGATTTGAGACTTGGACAAATTTTAAAAAATTTGATTTCTAATGCAATTAAATTCACACCAAATGGAACCGTAACTGTAAATATTTTTGAAAAAAATAATAACCTAACCTTTGAAGTTATTGATACAGGTATTGGAATAGCTCAAGATAAACTCCAGCTAATTTTTGAGGCATTTCAACAAGCAGATGGCTCTACAAAAAGAAAGTTTGGAGGCACAGGTCTAGGTTTGTCTATAAGCAGAGAAATTGTAAAATTACTTGGCGGCAAAATAAATGTAGAAAGTACAGAAGGAAAAGGAAGTAAATTTTTCTTTTCTATACCCAAAAATAGCACTCAAGTTGTTGTAGAATCAAAAGACGGTTCCCAAGATCTCGAAACATTTGTACAATCAGACTCCGGTTTTTTAGCGTCAATAATCCCAGAAGAAATAGAAGACGATAGACATCACATCAAAAATAATGATTCTATTATTTTAATTGTTGAGGATGACACCGTTTTTGCTAAAATTTTATTGAATAACGCCCGTAAAGAAAATTATAAAGGTATAGTGATAGTAAGAGGCGATTTAGTGTTATCGACTGCTATACATTATAAACCAAAAGCTATTTTACTAGATATTGAGTTACCTATAATGGATGGATATGCCGTAATAGAACAATTAAAATCTAATCATCAAACAAAACATATTCCTGTACACATGATGAGCTCTCATCAAGCAAAGAAAGAAAGTTTAACAAGAGGTGCAGTGGATTTTATAAACAAACCTTTTGCAATAGAAGACATGAAGTCTGTTTTTGCAAAAATAGAGAAAGCTTTAAATAAATACCCAAAAAAGGTATTAATTTTAGAAGAAAACACCAAACATGCCACTGCATTATCTTACTATTTAAGTAATTTCAATATCCATACAGAAATTAAAAGCACAGTTAAGGAAACTACTGAAGCACTCCAAAACAAAGATATAGACTGTGTAATATTAGATATGGGGGTGCCATACGAAACTGGATACGAAACTTTAGAAACAATTAGAAATAATAAAGGCTTAGAAAGTTTGCCAATAATTGTGTTTACCGGTAAGAATATTTCTAAGGTAGAGGAATTAAAGATTAAGAAATACGCCGACTCTATTGTTATTAAAACTGCAAATTCTTACCAAAGAGTGTTAGACGAAGTAGGCTTATTCTTGCACTTGGTTGCTGATAGACCAGAAATTAAAGAAGTTAACATTTTAAAGAAATTAGGAATACTTACAGAAGTTATTAAAAACAAAAAAGTATTAATTGCTGATGATGATGTAAGAAACATCTTTTCGTTATCTAAAACTTTAGAAAAACATCAAATGCATATTGTAAGTGCAATAGATGGCAAAGAAGCTATTGAAAAGTTAAATGAGAACCCAGATATAGATATTGTTTTAATGGATATTATGATGCCAGAAATGGACGGTTATGAAGCTATTGCCTTAATAAGAGCCAATCCAAAATTCAAGAACTTACCTATTATTGCTGTAACGGCAAAGGCCATGATGGGCGATAGAGAAAAATGTATTAAAGTAGGCGCTTCTGATTATATAAGTAAACCGGTTGATCAAGATCAGCTCTTATCCTTATTAAGAGTTTGGCTTTATAATGCTTAATAAATATGATAGATAATCAGATAGAAATTCTTGTGGTAGATGATAATCCTAGAAATATCTATGCTTTAAAAACTGTTTTAAAATCTAGAAAAACGGAATGTTTTACTGCTTTAAATTTCAATAACGCATTAGAAATTTTAGAAAAAAACCTTCAAATTAAAATCATATTATTAGATATGATGATGCCAAATATAGATGGTTATGAAGCACTCAAAATATTAAAGGAAAATACAACATTTAAAAACATTGCAGTATTAGCTATAACAGCCCAAGCCATGTGTGGCGATAAAGAAAAATGTTTAAATGCTGGCGCCGATGATTACCTTGCCAAACCTGTTGATATAGAAGCTTTAATGAGTTTTATAAATAAACACATAGCATGTTAGAATCAGACATTATTAATGATGAAGAAATTGAGCACATTCTTAACGAAGTTTTGTTTAAATATGGGTACGATTTTACAGAATACAGTAAAACATCAATCAAAAGAAGGTTAAACAGATTATGTATTTTAGATAAATATAAAAACTTTGAAGAATTAAAATTTGCCATATTTAATAAACCAAATTATTTAGAACGGTTTATTGAAGAGATTACCGTAAACGTCACAGAAATGTTTAGAGATCCTTCTTTTTATAAAACATTAAGAAACGATGTAATCCCTTTATTAGGCACACAACCGCATATCAGGATTTGGTTGGCAGGCTGCTCTACTGGTGAGGAAGTATATTCTTTAGCAATTTTACTACACGAATTTAACCTGATACATAAATCTGTTATTTATGCTACAGATATAAATCCTACAGTTTTAGAAAAAGCCAATAGAGGGGTTTATAACATTTCTCAAATGAAACTTTATTCAGAAAACTATATAAATAGCGGAGGAATTAAAGATTTTAGTGAATATTATACAGCTAACTATTCTCACGTAAAATTTAGTGAGTTTTTAAAAAAATCGGTAATTTACTCTACACACAATTTAGTTTCGGATGGCTCTTTTAACGAGTTTCAATTGATAATTTGCAGAAACGTATTGATATATTTTAATAAAGATTTACAAGAGCGAGTATTTAGTCTTTTTGATAATAGTATAGAAAATTTAGGTTTTTTAGCACTAGGAGCAAAAGAAACCATCAGGTATTCTAATATTTCAAAAAAATATCAGCAAATTAAAAACGAGCGAATATGGAGAAAAACGAGTTTAATAAATCTATAGATTTATTAGTTATTGGCGGTTCGGCAGGTTCGTTTAGTGTATTAATGGAATTAATCCCTTTAATAAAAGCCCCAATCGATTTTCCCATTTTAATAGTTTTACACCAATAGTGTCCTAAACGTTTAAGGATAGTCCAAAAGTAATTTATTGTGTTGAAATTGAGGGGATTTTATAATATTCTAGAAAAGAATCCCCTGTATAGATTGCTTTTCTTTTATTTCCTGATGAT
>Ga0335396_10000214_pt1 | contig 76067 bp, 65 predicted proteins | sample FRY02_FD_205743 | JGI IMG/M metagenome (GOLD analysis project Ga0335396, IMG submission 205743) | Freshwater microbial communities from Lake Fryxell liftoff mats and glacier meltwater in Antarctica - FRY-02 (spades assembly) (version 2) | ecosystem: Environmental > Aquatic > Freshwater > Ice >...
TGGAAATACTAAATGATACATTAGTACCGTAACATTATGACTTTTATGGATATAGGTGCTCATGCACCTATATTATACGCCCCAAGGGGCGGGGAATACAACCCTAAAAGAGATTTAATTAATTTTACATTAGGTCTTATATATACAAAATTTATCGATGACTAACATATAAGTCTTAACATCCTGCATTATTAGGTACAGGCAAATTGACCTCTATAACCCTGAAACCCATCTACTTTCTTCAAAATTAAAAATTTGCCTAGTTTAGGATTTTTTCCATAAAAATTTAATTTTTTCTTTCTGCACAGCAAAAAGATAAAAGAAATAGAATTTATCATTATAATGATAAAAATATATTGTATTATCTTTATAATGATGATATTGTTTGGTAAAATTTAGAAACAATTACGTAGCATTACGAAAAATTTTATTATCACGTTTAACAATACAAGTGTATTTGGAGCGTAATAGAGAGGAAGTCATCATGAACAAACTTAAGCCATTTTTTAAAATAAAATGTGCACTAATTAATACATATTAAGCAGTTAAAAGTTAATTGCTTAATTTAAGTGTCAAGAGATTTTCCTTACTATAAGTGCGATTCGTTAAATAACTAAATAAATTTTAATATTTTAATTTAAAAGGGTAAAGATCATGTCTAAGGAAAGAAAAAATTCTACCAACGAACAGAATAAACATTTACAAAGTGCTAAAGATAAAGCGACTCTAGAAGCAAAAAAACTTTCGCAAGAATTAAATAGAGAACGTTCAAAAAATTCAGAAAAAGAAAAAGTAATTTCAGAAAAAGAAAAAGCAATTTTACAAGAGCGTATAGAAAAACAAAAAGCAATTTTAGAAGCAGAAGAAGCGCGCAAAATAATAGCTGAACTTTCTCTAAAAGTAGAAGATTTTGAGGAAAAGGAACTAGATAATGAGATAGCACTCTGCGATGTAAAAAACAAATTCTTAGAAGAAGGAAAAAAAGTGGGGGAGCTTGAACATCAGAAAAAAGAACTATTAGCCGAAGTTGAAAATGCGCAATTCAGACAAGAAGTACTTAAGATGTACTTTAAAGATATAGTTACTAATGCTTCCCAGCCTACTATTACCCATGTAGCAAAATTTGTAAATGAAGTACTTTCTACTAGTGGTAACGATGATCCTATGTTGGTATTACAAAAACATACGTCTGACTCTTCACTTACAGGTGAAATGCCTCATCAAGATTCATAGTCAGATTTTAATGCGCTTATCTTTAACTCATTAACCGATTATATAAGCATCACATCTTTTACGTAATTTTATTATCAAAATTTAAGATTTAAATATATGGCTCATAAGCATAAATTATTAGGCTTGCTGACTACAGTAACAGTACAATTCTTAGCTTTATCTATCTCATTCTCCGCATATTCAGCTACACAGGAAGAAAAAAATGCTGCAAAACAGTTAAAGCTAGCTCAACTGGCTCAACTAAAAAAAGAGAACGAAAGGTTACAGGAAGAAACGTTACTAAAAAAGGAAGAAGAGAAGCAAGCAGAACCTCTATCATCGTATTCAGATGCTCAGGAAGAAAAAAATGCTAAAAGACAGTTAAAGCGAGCTCAACTGGCTCAACTGAAAGAAAAGAATGAAAGGTTACAGGAAGAAACGTTACTAAAAAAGGAAGAAGAGAAGCAAGCAGAACCTCTATCATCGTATTCAGATGCTCAGGAAGAAAAAAATGCTAAAAGACAAATGAAGTTTGCTCAACTCGCTCAACTGAAAGAAAAAAACGAAAGGTTACAAAAAGAGAAAGCAGATTTAGATGCCGCGTTGCCTTCTGATAAAGCTATAAGACTTAACATGGAAAATGAAATCTTAAAAGATATGGTAGCTCAACCAAGCTTCGAGGCCATGATTGAAGTTTTTAATGAAAAAATGAGGCTAAGAAACTTTGCTATTTCAGGGGAGGATGGAGGAGCTTCAATAGAACTTATAGAAACTGATGATTCAGATAATGAGGAGAATTTAAGTAATCTTAAACCGGAAAACCCAAATTTGTTAATAAAATTTGTCCCAGTTTCAGAAACACTAAATAATAATATGAAGGCATTGGGTGCGCATGTGCGGCAGCGCCTTGCAGAAAAAGAACGGCCTATAGCAAATAAAGATGATAACGATGGTTGGGAGGATGAACCACAAAGTACTACAGCGTCATATACTGCATCAGCAGAAGTCTCATTAGAGAGCGAGCCTATGGCCTCACAACCAAAGCCAGGAGATATAAAAAAAAGAGCTGCTCTACTTGCAGAAAAAAACCCACGCCTTTTTAACCAATCCTCTGCTATTACTTCAGCATGCGCTTCTACCGTTACGGCTTCTCTACCTCCAATTGTTCCAGGGACAGATAGTACAGCAGCATCTTCAGCTTCAACATCATCAGAAATAACCTCATTTACAGGTATACCTATAGCTCCGCCGCCTCCAATTGTTCCAGGTACAGGCAGCGCAGCAGCATCTTCAGCTTCACCAGCGTCAGGAGCAACTTCATCAACCGGCGTACCTATAGCTCCGCCACCTCCAATTGTTCCAGGTACAGGCAGCGCAGCAGCATCTTCAGCTTCACCAGCGTCAGGAGCAACTTCATCAACCGGCGTACCTATAGCTCCGCCACCTCCAATTGTTCCAGGTACAGGTAGCACATCAGCATCTTCGACTACACCATTATCAGGAACAACTTCATCAACCGGCACAATTACGACACTGACATCTCCGATTGTTTCAGGAACAAGTAGCCCAGCAGAATCTTCAACTTCACCAGATAAAACAGATTTTGAAAGCTCTTTATCTATAACTAATTCTGGAGCGCAAATAACTTCAAAAAGTTTAGAGAAATCGACTAGTTTGGAGTATTTCTTGGATTCTAAATTAGAGGATGAAAGAATTAATCATGTTATAAATGAGTCAGTTACTGCCATTATTAACGATCCAAATAAGATGGCCGAGACATTAGCTATTTTTGATAATAATGAAATTCCGTTAAAAAACGCCCTCATTGACAAAGCTAAAACTGCTAATGGAGCCAATGTACAAAAGGAACAAGCTTATGCATATTTAGTTTCTCAATTAGAGTTGACACCTGAAAAAAGAGTTGAATCTGAAGAAAGATTAAAGTTAGCTGGCTATCCTAAAACAGAATATGATTTTGAATCTAATAGAATAATATCTCAAGCCTTAGCAGATAGGATGAACTATTTATTAATAGTTGATACGGCGGGGAGTGCGGCTGGTGATGAGGAATACTCTAAAAACATTGTCAAAGGAGTGTGGATTGGTGGTTTATATGGATCAAATAAAAAAACTTCTAAAAATAACTTTGGTTACAAGGGGCTAATAAATGGTGGCACTTTAGGTGTCGACTTTAATATTAGTGACAACGAGAATACCGTAGTGGGCATTGCTTACAGTAATCTTTATTCGCGCTTTAAATTTAATTATTTTAATAATGACGACAAAATTAATGTTTTAAGTCATGTATTTTCATTATACGGCCAAACATCTCTAGATAACTTATTATTGCAAGCATCTGCATCTATTATTAATAGCAAGGTTACTCGTAAAAGTCTGAGATTAGTTAATACTGATAAATATGAAACAGCAAATGGTAAGTCAACGTCTAGAGGGTATAATTTTGAGACATCAGTCGGTTACGGATTTAAGACTGAGAATAATATAATGCTTATACCGAATATTAGCCTTAAATATGGTCTAATACGCGATGGAGAATATAGTGAAACTGGCGCTGGTATATATAATACTTTGATTGGTTCTAAAGCAAGTTCTGAGCTAGCAGCAATAGCTGGTATAAGGTTAAATTCTACAAAAATCTTAGATAACAGAAATTCTATTACTTTAGGATTACATACCTCTATAGAAAATCTTTTATCCCGTAGACGTAACAATAATAAAGTGAAATTAATATGGTCAGAAAAAGAATTAACCAATAATAAGGCTAGCGATAAAGTGGCTAGAGTTGGCTATAATATTGGTGGTAGTATTTTATTCAAAAATAATAAACTTGAAGTCCAGACTAGTTATAATTGTTATCTAAAAACAAAATATATTAGCCATCAAGGTACTTTAAAGGTGCGAATTAATTTTTAGAACCTTTTTATACTGAAATGATTATAGAAAATTGATAATAACATAATATGCAATCTCTAAAGAAAAAACCATAATAAATCCGGCAAATGTTCAAAGTTTAAAGTTACTAATTGTTCTGAATATAACAATATTCATCGGTATAGATAGCTGTAGCCTAATCCTAAATTTATAAGGTTTGGAAGAATATTTGATCACATCAGCTATTTATATAGGACCGAAGGTTAACAATATAATAAAACTTAAAGAGGAACAAAAGAGAAATGTTGAGATATAAAGTTGAAGGATCAAATTTAAACGATATAGAAGAGGAGACTCTGCCTATCCTATATAGCATAGCAGATCTACTATTAAAATACGCTCCTATATCTTATAAGGAATATGTGGAGTATATGGATCGTTATAACATATACAATAAACATAAAAATTTTGCATCAAGTGTTGTAAACTATTACATTAAGTTAAGCGATGATGAATCCACACAGCAAATAGGAAAATTTTTACTATATCTTTTTGCATCTCCAGAAAAGAATAAGTTATCTGATTTAATGACAGAATTTTTGTTTTCAGATAATGCTCTATGTCTTTATTTTCATGAATGTATATTCAATATTAAAAATAATCTTAATCAAAATTTATTGCACTTATTGGCTTTAAATACAATATCGTACCTTTCTTTTTATGATGAAAATTGTGAGTCGGATATATTAAATAAATTTATATCTCACCTTCAAGGGTTAGTAACAATGATAGGCGATACCCGTCCGTTTCAAGAAGGGGATAATAATGGTGATACACCTGCCCATCTTTTTGCAAAACAATACCTACCTGGTTTAACCGACCTTTTAATATCCTTATCCACTCATCTTTTTCGTACTAATAATGAGGGTAAGTCCGTTCTATACACTTTAATAGAACACAATAATTTTGGTACTTTTTTAGCACATAAAGATAACAAAGATTTTGCATTAAATATTAGTACCGAAGATATTCAGAAGATACTGCATGAGCATAAATTTAATATTATTCATCTTGCTGTAGAAAAAGGTGTATGTATACGCGAGTTAGCATACGCTCTGATTAAATCAGGACTCGCCTATAAAAGTGAACTATGGAACGAGCATTTACCTATTATATGGGAAGGTTTATGCGCAGCTGAAAAAGATAATAGTAAAGTATTAACCAAGCTTGCTGAAATATATAAAAACTGTAAGCAAGATGAGACATTTAATGGGTTACTACCAGGACAATTAATCGCAAAATTTGCTTTCATAAATTTTGTACAAAAATTAATTAATACTAACCATATCATGCAATCGGAATTTGAAAATCGGTGGAAAGATACAACTAAAGATATGGGATATATAAAGGCACTAAAGGTACTTGCCGACATATATAAGAGTTATTGTAAAAATCAAGAATGTGAATTAGGGAAAATATCGTTAGACAAATTATTAAATATAGTTATTGATCCAGATCAAGCAGAGAAAGATGAAACTAAAATCACTTGTAAAAACCCTGATAGGGTACTTAACGAGCTGGTTGTAGAAGAAATTCTCACCTTAAACTTAAGGGAAGAACAATCTCAAAATATAGAGAGGCTACAACAGCTAGATGGACAGCTTCTAGGCGTCTTACCCTCTAATCATTCAGATGTAATAGAGGAATAATATGGTCCCTCACACATATCTAAACATCGATAAGAATACTACATACTCAAAAGCCATTTTAGCCTTACTAAACATATGTGCTTATTTTTACTTTATACTTTGAGTATCTTATAAAAATCGACAGAAGGTTGATCAAACGGATTAAGCTTTTTGTAGAAAGCAATTAGCATTATAGTAAGCATTGTTTCAATAATATATTCCCCTATAATTTGCTCATTAATATAAGGGAAATTTTTTAATATTACAGATTGTTTGGATTTAATTAACGCTTGATGAATATTGTTGGAATGCTTAGCAAGCATGATGGCAAGTTTAGAATTATTTTCCTGACCATTATTATTAGAAATAATTTTATAAAATTTATTTCTAGGACCTTCAAGATAAAGCTGCAACTGGCTATGTTGGTCAAAGGTACCTCTCGACAGAATAGGGGTAATACCAAACCCTTTTTTTCCTAAAGATTCTCCTATCATTTGTTGATGCCATTTTAATAGCCCATCTAATTGGTAACTATAATTAAATGTTACTAATATATCCTTACCTGCATTATAATTATCCATATAATGTTGGCTAGTTATTAAGACATTATTATCTTGTCCATTTATTATATTAGATAATTTTGCTTTAATTGCGCTAATAATTTTCATTATATCAACTCCGATAACCATTGCAGGTAACATTGCCGATAATGAAATAATGCTAAATCTACCGCTACCTTTAACATCATGTTCAAGGTAATTCGTATTATAAGCTTGGGATAAATTAAATAATAGATTATCGCCAGTTGGCGATATAACATAGAGGTTTTGTGGAATTACTTTAAGCATTTCTAAGGCATATTTAGTCAATAAATATGTCTCATTAGTATTGCCAGACTTACTTAGTGAGAAAAAAATACTATTATCTAAATCACATCCAGCTAGCGCTGTATCAATTTCTAACTGATCTAAACTATCAAGATATATGACTTTTTTTAGCGGTCTAGCTAACGCACTAACAAGAGTCCGCACGTTAAGTGAAGATGCGCCAAAACCTATAATAATTATGGTATGATATTTTATACTAAGTTCATTACTAAGATTTAACAACTTAGTTTGATCTAAATGTCTCAAACTTAAAAAATCGTACTTATCATTTTTAATGTCAGCTATAATTTTTTTATATGTTTCAAGCACAGTTACATTAAAATATTTATTAATAAATAAAAAAAAATGGAAAGTTAAATATCTTGAATTAATTTATAATGTTATTGATAATTTTACAAGCAATATATAAAAATATCTTTATAGATTGCTAGTTTTCGTGATTAAAATATTGCAAAATTACCTCCATACAAGTAAGCTAAAAATTATAATTTAATATTGATAATAATCTCGTTTAAAATCGGTATTAACAATAAGCATTTGTGCTTTTTTATTTCCTATCATTAAAGAGCTTTTAGTATATGCATACACGAGCTTTTAATAAAGTTTCTGTTGACTACAAGCAGGGCTGCCTCGTTAAATCTTCTTCTAATATAATAAAGCTTAAAAATGAAATTAATTACTATCTTAACTTGCCATTAGAGTTAACAAGGTTTTTTCCTAAACTACTTAATCATGCCCCAGACTTTACAACTTACACTATAGAATATTTTCCTTATAAAAATTTAGCTGAGTTAATAATCGCAGAAAAAATTTCTAAAAAAGAAGGGGAAAATATATTGAAGAAGTTAATGGACATATTAAGTATGTTACATTCGTTTAAATTGCCAACACATAATTATCATAATCAAATTAGCGACTTTTATATTAAAAAAACTCTTCAGCGAATTGAAGAGCTAAAATTTAACAATGATTTTTATTATATTTTGCAAAATCCTACTATTAAAATAAATAATAAATTATATAAAACTTTTAAACAATTACATCCTAGCTTTATAGAAACTATTAAAAATAAAGTTTTCACAAATTTTAACCATAAACAAACTATTATTCACGGTGATTTTTGTTTTAGTAATATATTATATTGCCCGATAAACAAAGATATTAAACTTATAGATCCGCGTGGATCATTTGAAGTAGACGGGATATACGGGCATCCTTATTATGATTATGCAAAGTTATTACATTGCGTACATGGCAAATATGATTATATTATAAATAATGATTTTGAATTAAATGAAATAGAACCAGGAAATTTTTCTTTTAAAACTAATAATCCCTCAAGTTTTAATTATTTTCATAAATCTTATCTGGACTTATTAAAAACTATGAAAATTGATATAGAGTTTCTTTATTTAATAGAAGGCTCTCTTTTTCTTAGTATGGCGGCACTGCATTACGAATGCGCTAAAAGACAAAAAGCGTTTTTTTTAATTGGACTTATTATAATAAATAATTTTTATGCTAGAGAATATAAGAATTTGTATTGATATTGACGGAACTATATGCAAATTAAGGCAAGAAGCAGAAAACTATAAAGATTTAAAGCCTATTGACGGAGCAGCTGATAAAATTAAAGAGCTAAAAAAACAAGGCGCTTATATTATTTTATGTACCGCAAGGCACATGAAATCATGTGACTCTAATATTGGTAAAGTTATAGCAAAGCAAGGTCATACTCTTATTGATTGGTTATTTCGCTTCGGTTTTGAATATGATGAATTATGGTTCGGAAAACCATACGCTAATCTATATATTGACGATAAAGCGTTTAAGTTTGAAGGTTCTTGGGATTCTGTAAACGAAGAGCTTATTAAAACTTATGTCAATGATTGTTAAAGCTAGTCAGATAGATTTTCTTTTCAAATTAATAAAAAATATATGAATATAATAATACCTATGGCTGGGCAAGGTAGCCGGTTTGCTCTTAGTGATTTCGCTCTCCCTAAGCCTTTGATTGACGTAGCAGGAAAAGCTATGTATCGGCATGCAGTTGATTCTATGCCTTTACACTTAGCTACTAAATTAATATTTATATTGCGAGAAAGCGCTTTTCTAAATTTTTTAATATCTGATATTAAATCTAACTATTTTTCGCGATTTGTATGCTCTATTGTTATTCTAAACGAAGATACACGTGGTCAAGCTGAAACCGTGCTTAAAGGTGAATCGGTATTAAATTTAAACGAACCAACTCTTATACATAATTGCGATAGCGAGATATTGTTTGATCCATCTTGGGAAAATATATTAAAGGAAAATATTGATGGTGCTTTGATTTTATTTGAGTCGCAAGAAGAAAGATGGAGTTATGCAAAACTTGATATAAAAGAAGAAAAAATTATTGATGTTCAAGAGAAGAAAGTAATTTCCTCTCATGCTTCAACAGGAACCTATTTTTTTAAGGATAGCACTGCTCTTATAAATAATATACAAACTATTATAAATAAAAATTTACTTGAAAATAATGAATATTATCTTTCAACAGTTTTTCAATTGATGTTGCAGCAACAAAAACTTCTAAAACCTTTATGGACTAAATCTTTTTTATGCTTTGGAACTCCACAGGATTTAGTCAATTCTTTAAACTTTATAATAGCTAATAAATGATTAATGACCAAGATATTTCGATAGTCGTGCAAGGACCAATAATAAGACAATCTGCCTTTAATATTACCGACGAGGTGACTAAAGTTATATGTATACGACTTAAAAAAATTTTCCCGCAAAGTGAGCTTATTTTATCAAGTTGGGAGGGAGTTATTGTGTCAGATATTCCCTATGATAAACTAGTACTAAGTAAAGATCCAGGGGGGACATGGTTTAACTATGAGAACTATGACCTTCTTAATAATTGCAATAGATTGATTGTTTCCACGCAAGCTGGTATTAAAGCAGCTACGCGCAAATACGTATTTAAAGTACGATCAGACTTATTCGTTTTTTCAAGATCCTTTCTTAATTATTTTTATAAATTTTCTCATTTTGATGAGAAATATAAATGTGTAAAAAACCGTATTATAGCTTTTAGTATTTATAGCATTAAGGGACATAAAACTTGTTTATTTACTATGAAACGTCCTTATCATATTAGCGATTGGGCTTATTTTGGTTATAAAGAAGATTTGTGGGATCTGTATAATGTACCCTTGACTAAAGAACCTGAGTTTTCTCAGTGGTTTTTGACACGTTGTAAGGATTTTTTTGATATTGAACCTCATCGTTTATGGAAAATGCCACCTGAACAATATATTACTTCTAGTTTTTTAAAAAAGCATGTTAATTTGGAATTACAGCATACCACTGATCTTTCTAATAATAATATGGAATTATCGGAACGTTTATTAGCAAATAATTTTCTTATACTTGATCAAACTCAATTTTCTTTAATATCTTTAAAATATGTAAATTTACAGCTTCTATTCGAACCCTTACTCTCTAAAACAGCAATATTTTATAGTACCTGGTTACAAGATTATTTTAAATATTGTAATGTACCTATTACTATGAATTTTTTATGGTATAAAGCCCAAATATATTGGCGATACATATGTTACCAAACGTTAAATAGTCTTCTCAGACAAATAAACGGCAAAAATCAGCTAATTACACGTATATTAGCCTATTTTATTAAAAAGGTTACAGATAAGAGTTAAGGAGTTGTTTCTATGTCTGAACATCTATAAAATAATCTCAATAATGCTTATAGTTTATATAAAATAATTCCATTGAATTCCTACGTAACTTTCCCCTAATAACGCCTAAAAATACGTTTTTATTTCCCTTTTTTAATTGATGTGGCAAAAATGTTATAAAAGTAGTTGATTTCTTTTATATTCGCGACTAACTTGTAGAAACAAGTAAGGTATTTTTTCGTTAAATAACCATAAACCAGATATAAACATGGTCTAGTAATAAGAGTGGCACCGCACCTTACACTAGTAATCTAAATCTGTTGTTAAAAAAGAAACTAAGCTTAATATAAGATTTTTAAGGTAAACATGTCGATAGATATTCTAGTTGTTGATGATGAAGCAGATATTAGGGAACTAACTTCAGAAATCTTGAAAGACGAAGGTTTTTATCCCCGCACAGCTGCTAATAGTAACCAAGTATTTAAAGCGCTTTCAGAAAAAACTCCTTCGGCAATAATTTTAGATATTTGGCTACAAGGTAGTGAAATGGATGGCCTAGGGATTTTACAAATAATAAAAAAACGTTACCCCCTTATGCCGGTAATTGTTATTAGTGGTCATGGAAATATAGAAACCGCGGTAACTGCTATCAAAATGGGCGCATATGATTATTTAGAAAAACCGTTTAGTCATGATAAACTCATAATCCTATTAAAAAGAGCCTGTGAAGCAACAAAGTTAAAACGTGAAAATATTGACCTAAAGTCAAAAGTAATGGATAAAACCGAGCTTATGGGCGAGTGCAGCGCTACAGTTAGGCATAAGGCTGATATTGAGAAGGTAGCAATTACTTCTAGTAGAGTTTTAATACAGGGGAAAGTTGGAAGCGGTAAAGAATTAGCAGCGCGGCTAATACATAAAAAATCCAAAAAAGCTAATGGGCCTTTTATTGTCTTTAACCCTACATGTATGACTACAGAAAAAATCCAACAAGAACTATTTGGTGTAGAAAAATCAGAAACAAATATTCGACGCCTTTCTATATTAGAAGTAGCTAATAATGGTACTTTATATATAGATGAAGTAGCAAATTTACCCTCACCAATTCAAATGAAATTACTAAAATTTTTACAAGACCAAATTTTAGAAACGTCAAATGGTAAAGTTTTAAAATTAGATATACGATTAATTACCGCTACATCAAAAGATTTGCTAGCAGAAGTTAAGAGTGGTAGAATGCTCGAGGATCTTTATTCTAGGTTAAATGTAGTTACTCTTAAAGTGCCATCTTTATGCGAAAGGAAAGATGACATTCATATCTTAGTTAAATATTTTGTTAAACAGCTTTCTAAGTTTTCTGGTCTTAAAGAGAGAGAGTTTTCAGAAGATACAATAGTAATTTTACAAGCATATGATTGGCCTAGCAATATAAGGCAATTGCGTAACGTGGTAGAATGGACGCTAATTATGAATCCAATATCATCTCTAGGTAACGAGATAATAAAGCCTAATATGATTCCTCCAGAGATTTTGACTAACAGTACTCTCACTAAGGTTGATAATAATGGTTTAGATATGATGGCTATGCCTCTAAGGGAGGCGCGAGAAGTTTTTGAAAGACAATATCTAGCAGCACAAATGCATCGTTTTAATAATAATATTTCAAAAACTTCTTCTTTTGTAGGCATGGAGCGTTCTGCTCTTCACCGTAAGTTAAAATTGCTTAATTTACATATCCCTGGGGTCAAATTAAACGATGAGGAGTATAATAATGAAAGCATTATATAAAGAAAAGCTTGAATATTTAAAAGAGATCTTAAACACTGAAAGTTATACAGCATCTATAGCTAAAGTTTTATTAGGTACTATAGCGCTTTTTGCTGCTTCACAAATTATCATACCTATTAAACCTGTTCCTATAACTCTGCAAACTATTATTATAAGTATGATTGGTCTAACTTATAGTCCACGTCTAAGCTTCTTTACTGTTGTTACTTATATCATGGCAGGGATTGTTGGACTACCGATGTTTAGCAAATTTTCTAGTGGGTTTTCTTATTTTATTGGTCCAACCGGTGGCTACATTATAGGTTTTTTGATTGCCGCCCCGCTAATGAGTTTCCTACGGAATTTCTTTTCAACTCGATTTACAGGCATAATTGCTTGCTGTTTTTTAGCCCACTTCGTAATTTATGCGCTTGGCGTTAGTTGGCTGGCTACTTTCATTAGCTTTAAGGAGGCAGTATATAGTGGGTTGATAATCTATATACCTACAGGTATTGGTAAGATTATTATTTTCTCTTATCTTTTTTCATATATTAAGAATAAAAATAACCAATTATGAAATTATTTATTCTTGCAGTCACTATATTTTTAGCTGCCTGTTCTGAACCTAAGCGTGATAATAACGGTTTATTATCAGATGCAGAAAGCCAGATAATTAAAAATTATATTATTACTCAAAATTCTAAAAAACTACCAGTCAATATTCAAAGCCAATTTGGTACTAACTTAAAAGGCTTGAAATTAGTTGGAGTGAGTTTAGACAATGAGGACTTAACAGGAGTTGACTTAAGTTTTTGCGAATTATCAAGGGTAGATTTTTCTGGATCAATAATTAAAGACGCTATCTTAACAAATTCAATCATTCAAGAAAGTGACTTTACTAAGGCGGAATTTAGTAATGTTATAGCCTATAGTTCTGATTTTCAAGCTTCTATATTTGACTCAGCAAAAATGCAAAATATAAATTTTGTCTTGTCTAATTTTGAGGAAGCAAGTTTTTATAGTACAATTATAGATAAAATTAACTGGGAAAACAGTAAATTTGTTAGAGCAATTTTTGATAATAGTACTATTTCAGACACAAATTTTCAAAAATGTAATTTTACTTCAGGAAGTTTTAAAAGTACAAAAATATTAAATTCTATTTTTTATGGTGCGGATTTACAATATATTCTAACTGATGATGCAATTTTTAAAAATAGTTATTTTGAATCGGTAAATTTAAGTAACACTACTTTAAATAGGTTGCAAATTATAAATTCCAATTTCACCCAAGGAATAGTTAACCAAGCAAATTTTAAAAACGTTAACTTTGATACTGTAGATTTTTCTTCAACTTCATTTCAATCATCTACATTCACTAATAGTAATATTAACAATTGTAACTTTCAAAATAGCAATTTTAATCAAGGAGCTTTAAATCAAGTTAAATTCCAAAATAGCCTATTTAATAATGGTGTTTTTACAGAGGTTACCTTAAAAGATATTACCCTTAAAAATAGTAAGCTTACCTCCACTAAATTCAGTAATATTATTGGTAATAATATTACTTTAGACAGTTCTAACCTTACTAACGCACAATTTAATAATAGTCAAATAAAACAATTTTCCATCTTTAATTCAGATTTAACAGGCGCTGAATTAATTAATCTTTCTATTGTTAATAGCCGCTTTGATAAAGTGAATTTTCTTAAAACCTTAATTTTTAATAGTAAAATTACTAATAGCAAAATTACTTTAAGTAATTTTTTTCAAGCAGCTTTAATTGATTTTAGTTTATCTGAGGTAATTTTTGATAGTTCTTCTATAATAAATTCGCAAGTAAATAATGTTAAAGCTGTAAATTCTAATTTTGTAAATTTTAATTTTATTAAAAATATTGTTTTAGCTAGCCCAGACTTTGATAAATTTAAAAACGATAGCTTAATATTTGCGATAAATGATCTTACTACTGTTAAAAACTTAGATAATATGAATTTTCACGGACTTAACTTAACTAATTTAATTTTCAAAGGAATTAACTTTTCTAGCAGTATTTTTAAAAATGCCGACCTATCAAACTCAACGTTTTTGGCTTGTACGATGCCTGAAGCTGACTTTTCAATGTCAAACCTTACTAAAGCAAATTTTAATAAGTCGATATTGTCAGGTGGTAAGTTTGAAGCTACGCAGGTTAAAGGGACCAATTTCAATGAAGCTAACTTAACTAACGTCAATTTTATTAAAGCATTTGTAAAAGATATCTCACTGAAAGCAGCAATTCTTGACGGTGCAACTGGGCTTTAAATAACTAATTTATATAAAGAAACCAAATAACTCTTTAACTTCTGCTACTGTTTTACTAGCTTGTTCCCTAGCTTTGTCGGCACCACTTTTAAGCACGTGCAGTAAATAATCTTGATTTTGCATTAAGTCAGTATATTTAATACTTATTGACTTTAAACGTGTAATAATTATTTCAGCTAAATCTTTTTTAAAACATGCAAAGCCACTTTGTTGGTATCTATTTACTAACACTTCTATAGTTTCAGCTGACAGAGTACTGTAAATATCTAGTAAATTACTTACTTCCGGACGAGTTATGCGATCATAAGTAATATCTGTAATAAGATCAGTTTTAGCTTTTTTTATTTTCTGATAAATTTGCGATTCATTATCAGTTAGATTTATACGCGATAAATCCGATAAATCAGACTTACTCATTTTTTTGCGACCATCTTTTAAGCTCATTATTCTTGCTCCAGAGCCTTGAATTAAAGGTTCTGGGACTTTTAAGACTTCTTTATCAAATTTCCTGTTTATTACCGCCGCAATATCCCTAGCAAGCTCTAAATGCTGCTTCTGATCATCTCCAACGGGTACAATATCAGCTTTATAAAGTAATATATCTGCAGTCATTAACACAGGGTAGGAAAAAAGGCCTAATGAAGCGTTTTCCTGTGCTGCTCCTGCTTTATCTTTGAACTGAGTCATCCTTTTAAGCCAGCCAATTGGTGTTACGCAATTAAGTATCCATGCTAGCTCTGCATGTTCTTTTACCATACTTTGTGCAAATATTATTGTTTTTTCTGGCGATAGACCACAAGCAATATAGAGTGCTGCTGTCTGTAAAATCGACGATCTAAGCTCTGTGGGTGAGCGATCAATAGTAATGGCATGTAAATCAGCTAGGAAAAAATAGCAGTTAAAATCATCTTGCATTTTTATCCAGTTAATAATAGATCCCAAATAATTTCCTAAATGTAAAGAGCCCGTTGCCTGCGCTCCGGATAATACTGTTTTTTTCATTGATTTACTTTATATATATATGTTATTACATATATACCTATTAAAAATAGAAACCTATTGCTGAACATTGTTGACTTGCATATGCTCGTCGCTGGTACAACTAATACTATCTCTCATTTTTTTAGGTATATGTTCTGTGCAAATGAAGAGTTAACAATTTTATTAGTTAGTGCTCATTGTGAATGAATTCTTAAGATCGCGGATATTTTAGTCAGTAGTTTTTCGAGATTACTGACTAACCTACCGGTTCCCTTCACTATGATCTTTTTATTGTAAGTATGCTTCTAATTTTAAATTAATTATTACCTATGACTATAATTTGGCGTTTAAGAGTTTTAATGTTTTATACTCTGCTTAGTATAGCTACTTTTATAGCTTTCATTATTTGTTATATATCTATAACTTTTTTCAATGTTAATTACGATATTAGATATAAAATTGGTTTTGTTTATTCGCATGTTTTTATCTGGCTAGCTAAAATAACTTGCGGCCTTAATTACCAGGTATCTGGTTTAGAAAAATTACCTAACACTCCCTCTATAGTTCTTTCTAACCATCAGTCATTCTGGGATAATATATTTATGCAAATAATTATTCCACAACATTCGTGGGTATTAAAACGCGAGCTATTTAATATTCCTTTTTTTGGCTGGGGTTTAAGAATGGTTAAACCAATTGCCGTGGACAGAAATGCTAATATTTCCGTTAAGCAAATTTTAACAGAAGGTCAGCAGAAGATTTTAGAAGGCTTATGGTTAATTATTTTTCCTGAATCTACTAGATTTAAACCCGAAGAAATAACAAAATTTAAACCTAGCGCTATAAAATTAGCTTCTATTACAAAAGTACCGATAGTAATGATAGCACATAATGCTGGCATTTATTGGCCCAAGGGTTTTTGGATAAAACAACCTGGCTTTATTAAAGTGACCATTATAGATGTTATTTCAGTGGAAGAAATAGAACAAACAGATGTACGAATTCTTACTGAAAAAATTGAACATGTAATTAATTCCGAGAAACAGCGACTACTTGAAGAAACAATGGTTTAAACCCAAAAAAACATTTTTAGAAATATTACAAATATAGTTTGCTATAACGCAATTATAAATTCAGCTTCTGTCTTAGAAATAATTTCATCCACACTAACATCATTGGATTTTTTAATTAAGAACATACCATCTTTATTAATATCAAAAACTCCAAGGTCAGTAATTACCCTGTCAACGACATTAACTCCAGTAAGGGGCAGGGTACACTTCTTTAATAGTTTCTTTGAACCGTCCCTAGCTATATGTTCCATTATAATTACTACTCGCTTTTTATTAGCTACTAAATCCATTGCCCCGCCCATACCCTTTAGCATTTTGCCAGGAATAGTCCAGTTAGCGAGGTCGCCGTTATACGAGACTTGTAGGGCACCTAAAATAGTTAAACCAATATGAGAGCCTCTAATCATTGCAAATGACTCAGCACTGTTAAAATAACTGCTTTCAGGCAAAGCTGTAATAGTTTGTTTACCAGCATTAATTAAGTCTGGATCTTCTTGCCCTTGACGAGGGTAGGGGCCCATGCCTAGCATACCATTTTCACTTTGGAAGGTAATATTTACATGTGCAGGGGTATAATTTGCTACGTTTGTCGGCATACCAATACCTAGATTTACGTATAAATCTTGGGTAAATTCAAGGTCAGCTGTCAGTTGGCACATTTCATCTTTAGTCCATGGCATAGTCGTATCCTTTTTTGTTTAATAGATCTCTTCCGTAACTAAATATAGTGGAGATATTTTTATGAATTAGGTTTTAAAAAAACGCAGCGTAGTAAAGTTACGTGAGCATTTTTTAGGTTCTAATGACAGCAAATAACCCACTAAATGAAGTTACGAAAGAGATCTTGTGTCTTTATGGATAGGTAGCACGAGTGAGATGATAATCTTTCACTACCTTGTTAAACCTGACTTGTGATTTTACTGGCTATAAGTCCGCTGCTCAATTCGCTTCTCATATTGCTTCCCTACAACCAACCTATGTACATATATATTAGGCGTATGAATATTATCTGCATCAAGCTTGCCAATTTCGACTATTTCTTCCACTTCACAAATGGTAATTTTTGCGGCGGTAGCCATAACTGGATTAAAGTTTCGCGCCGTTTTGTTATATATAACATTACCGCTTTTATCCGCCTTCCAACCTTTAATAATTGCTAAATCGGCAAATAAAGCTTTCTCCATCAGATATTTTTGACCGTTAAATTCTTTAATTTCTTTGCCATCTTGAACCATAGTTCCTATGCCAGTTTTAGTATAGAAAGCTGGCATACCTGCTCCGCCTGCTCTAATGCGTTCAGCAAGCGTGCCTTGAGGATTTAATTCGAGTTCAAGAGTACCATTCAGGTATTGCGCTTCAAAGGTCTTATTCTCACCAACATAAGAAGAAATCATTTTTTTAATTTGGCCAGTTTGTAGTAAAATTCCTAATCCAAAATCATCAATACCGCAATTATTACTAATAATAGTTAAGTTTTGGACTTTAGAATCGTATAAAGCTTTTATTAAATTCTCAGGTATACCACAAAGGCCAAAGCCGCCAGCCATAATAGTCATACCATCCTGCAGTAATCCTTCAAGAGCTAGCGCAGCAGAGGGGTAAATTTTACTCATTGAACATTACCGTTTAATTATGATAGATAGAGTAAGGGTAGCTTCTCTATCTGTCAATAATATAAGTCGAGCTTTCAAGAAATCTTTGTTCAGCTTTTATAGAACTTTTGGCTATTATAATATCTATTAGTTGATATTTGTTTTCTCTTAAGTAGTATTCCTGAATATCAGCTGCAAAAAAACCAAATATTAATATTATAGCAAATGAAGGATCTATAGGAAATAGTCCAAGCACAATATACAATATAATGACCAATATTATTACACCCCACATTTTATGATATAACGCCCAAAACGTACTAAAAAAAGCTGCCACAAACGAAAAACCTTGTTTTACTACAATAAAATTATTATCTTTTTGTTCTGAATTGGCATATATTGCGTAAGTATTCATATATTAAAGCCTATAATTTAATTGTATTATTATACAAATGTGCTAATCACAATTCAACTTAAAACAGTTTATTATGTCTGATACATACACTTTACACGGCACAACAATACTTTGTATTAAAAAAAACGATGAAGTAGTGATTGCTGCTGATGGTCAAGTTTCACATGGTAGTACTATTCTAAAGTCTACTGCAAAAAAATTACGAACTATGAGTGACCGCCATATAGTTGCTGGGTTTGCAGGTTCTACCGCTGACGCTCTAACTTTATTTGAAAAATTAGAAGCAAAATTAGAGAAATATTCTTATCAACAATTACTTAGAAGCGCTGTAGAGCTTGCCAAAGAATGGCGCAGTGATAAATATTTACGGCGGCTTGAAGCAATGATGATTGTAGCCGATCAGAATAATATTCTTATACTCACTGGTAGCGGCGATGTTATTCAACCAGATGGAAATGTAGCTGCAATTGGTTCTGGAGGTTTATTTGCTCTTTCAGCAGCAAGAGCGCTGACCTCGATTGACAATAATCTAACAGCCGAAGAAATTGCTTTAAAATCAATGCATATAGCAGCTGATATATGTGTTTACTCTAATCATAACATTATTCTAGAAAAAGTAATATGACAACTAATATCCAAACCAAACCTAGTAAAACAAAAGTAACTAATAAGACTCCTGTTAAGTCTACAACTATTCCAGTGGATAATAGAATAGATTTGATGGGACTTACTCCTTCCCAAATAGTTAGGGAGCTTGATAGATTTATTATTGGGCAAAGTAAAGCTAAAAAAGCTGTTGCCATTGCACTAAGAAATCGCGGCCGACGTAAGCAAGTAGATGAGCCGTTGCGTCAAGAAATAGTGCCAAAGAATATTTTAATGATTGGTCCAACTGGTGTTGGTAAAACTGAGATAGCTCGGCGCCTTGCTAAGCTCACCGGTTCACCATTCTTGAAAATAGAAGCCACTAAATTTACGGAAGTAGGTTATGTGGGGCGCGATGTAGAATCTATAATACGTGATTTAGTTGAGATTGCAGTTAGCACTCAGAAGGCGCTTGCTAAAATAGCTATTAGCACTAACGTTGCTGAAAAAGCTATGGAACGAGTATTAGAAGCTTTAGTGGGTAAATCAGCCTCTGAAGAGACTCGGCAAAAATTTCGTTTGAAACTTGCTAACCGTGAGCTTGATGATACTGAAATTGAGATCAATATTACTGATCAACCAAACCCCTTTGGTAGCAGTAGCTTTGAGATTCCAGGTATGCCTGGCGCTTCTATGGGAGTGCTTAATATTAGTGATATGATAGGTAAAGCTTTAGGGAGTAGCGGTAAGATAAAGGCTAAGAAAATGTTAGTTAAAGAAGCGATGGCCATTATTATCGCAGAAGAATCAGAAAAATCAATCGATCAAGAGAAAATCATTCAAACAGCTTTATCTCTAGTTGAAAATGATGGTATAGTATTTCTAGATGAGATTGATAAAATTGCTTCAAAGTCCGAAGGTAGAGGCGAAATAAGTAGAGAGGGTGTGCAAAGGGACTTACTACCTTTGATAGAAGGTACTACAGTTGCTACTAAATATGGCACCGTCACCACCGACCATATCTTATTCATCGCATCTGGTGCTTTTCATTTATCAAAACCATCAGATCTACTACCTGAATTACAAGGAAGGTTACCTATTAGAGTTGAGTTAAACCCTTTAACTCAAAATGATATGGTCAGAATTTTATTAGAACCAGAATCAAGTTTAATAAAGCAATATTCTGCATTAATTGCTACTGAAGGGGTAGAGTTGGAATTTACAACAGATGCAGTAGACAAAATTGCTAACTATGCCATTAGTGTAAATTCGGAGATTGAAGATATTGGAGCTCGGAGACTACACACTATTCTAGAAAACTTGCTAGAAGATATAAGTTTTAATGCTAGCGAGATGGAAGAAAAGAAAATAATTATTGATGAGCATTTTGTGAGTAAGCAATTATCTAAATTAGTCAAGGATCTTGATTTAGCAAAATTTATTTTATAGATGAGAGTTCATATCAATAGTTTAACATTCAGTGGAATTGATATTACAGACGTTGATGTGCAAATCCAAATGTCTCCAGGAATCCCAGCTTTTGCTATAGTAGGGCTTGCAGACAAAACTATAGCAGAATCCAAGGAAAGAGTAAGAGCGGCTTTATCCTCAATTGGTTTGGCCTTGCCCAGTAAAAAGATTTTAATTAACTTAGCCCCCGCTGACCTTGTAAAAGAAGGTAGCCACTTTGACCTTGCTATTGCCTGTGCTATCCTTACCAGTATGAGGATATTACCGGCTGAAGAAATGCAGGAATATTTGATACTCGGTGAGCTATCTCTTGATGGTTCTATCTTAGCTGTTAACGGTGCATTACCTGCAGCTATGGGAGCCTCAGCAAGAGGTAAGGGAATTATTTGTTCTAAACAAAATGGGCGTGAAGTAGCGTGGTCAGGAAATAGTAATATTTTAGTGGCAAGCAACCTAATTGAATTAGTCAATCATTTCAAAGGTACACAAATTTTAACAGCTCCCGAAATAGAAATTGATCCAACAATTGTAAATTACCCTGATTTTAAAGATATTAAAGGCCAGAAAACTGCAAAGAGAGTTTTAGAAATTGCGGCTGCCGGCAGCCATAATCTACTAATGTTTGGTCCACCAGGCACTGGTAAGTCAATGCTTGCTCAGCGTATGCCGGGTATATTACCCCAAATGCTACCCGAAGAGATTCTTGAGTGCAGTACTATTGCCAGTATAGCTGGCAAACTTGAAAATGGTAAACTTTCTAGAACGAGGCCATTTAGGGCGCCGCATCATTCTTGTTCAATAGCAGCTATGGTTGGCGGCGGGGTTGGTAAACGTGTTAAACCAGGTGAAATTTCATTAGCTCATAACGGTGTATTATTTTTAGATGAATTACCTGAATTCCCGCCTAATGTAATCGAATCTTTAAGGCAGCCTATCGAGACCGGAGAAATATTAATTTCTCGTTCTAACTCCCATGTAAAATACCCCGCTAATTTTCAGTTAATTGCCGCGATGAATCCTTGTAAATGCGGTTATTTAGCTGATCCCTATAAAGCATGCACAAAAGCTCCCAAGTGCGGTAGTGATTATCAAATGCGTATTTCTGGTCCTATTATGGATAGGTTTGACTTACATATTGAAGTAGCTAGCATGGATTCTTACAATTATGAGGCAATAGGTAACAGTTCAGAAGAAAGTTCGGCTGAAATAGCTAATAGGATTGAAGCTGCTAGAAATATCCAGTTTGCAAGATATGAAGGATATAATATTCGAACTAATAACCGATTAGATGGCCAATTACTGATTGATCATGCCATGCCTTTTGATGCAGGTAGAGATTTGCTTAACGAAGCGGCAACCAAATTTCGCCTCTCAATGCGAGCATATAATAAAATATTAAAAGTAGGGCGGACTATTGCCGACCTCGAAGGTGCTATGAATGTCCAAAGAATCCATATCGCAGAAGCGTTAAGCTATAGAAAATTGGATTTTAAGGTATATTAAATTGCATCGATAATTGTGGATCATCATGAATAACTTAAGAAAAGGAAAGTTTATCACGTTTGAAGGCGGAGAGGGATGTGGTAAATCGACGCAAAGTAAGATGTTATATGAATATTTGCTCGCAAAAAACATTCCAGTTGATCTCACTCGGGAAATAGGTGGTACTGAGGCAGGAGAAGAAATGCGAAATATTCTAGTACACCAGGATCTTTTACCGATGTCAGAATTACTACAAGTTATGGCCGCCCGCTATGAACATATACATAAGCGAATTATTCCCTTACTTGAAAAAGGTATTACTGTTATTTGTGATAGATTTATAGATTCTACCGCTTGTTACCAAGGACAATATACTGGAATAGATTTAGTTTATAACATTCATAAATCTTTTATGTCAAATTTATTACCTGATATTACTTTCCTAATAGAAGTTAAGCCTGAAACAGCGATTAAGCGCGCTTTTTTACGAGGTGATAATAATAAATTTGAGCAAAAGAATCTTATTTTTCATCAGAAAATTTATGATGGGTTTAAAATTATTGCTACAAAATTCCCAGATCGAATAATGTTATTACCAGCAGACGATCTTAACCCTAATCAAGTACATAAGATGGTCGCCAATATAATAAAGAATATCTCTGAATTTTAATATTTTAATAAAGGAGCTTATGCTCCCTTTGGAATCATCTACAGCAAAATTTCTCTCTTAGTTGAAACAATCAATTAGAACGACCTAAAGCTTTCTGAGGGCTTTTTAATATTTTTAACTGTTGAATGCTTATTTGCAAATATTTTTACATTAGCTGTCTGCGCAATAACTGGTCCTTCTTCTTTTAGAGCTCCAACCTCTACTTTCATATAGTTTCCCATAGTTTTTTTTATAACATCTAAATGTTTTTCTAGTGGATGAGAAGTAGTTTCGACTTGATGAGTTTTAGCAGATTCTGCTTTTTCTTTCTTATATTCATTTTTAATATACGATCTAAAAGCATGTTCATCTTCTTTAAGAGCTTTATCAAATATTGATGCTATCTTTGTAATAAAATTAATTAACTATATAATTTTTTAAAAACATATCTAGGGAACTATTGACTAATTTCATAATATCTTTTATGATTGCAAAAAAAACCGTATAGTACGGCGTATGGCTTTAATCTTACCTTCCTTCATTAATTCCCATTATTAATATAATTGTAAATAAAAGGCCTGAAAGATGTCTAAAAATATTGCAAGAGAGAGATTACAAAAAAAAGTCAAGCAACAACAAGAATCTAAATATAATGAAGTGATGGGAAGCACTGACTTTGTTAAAATTAGGGAAGGGATGGCAAATATCTTAGGTAAGCTCGGTCAATCTAAAATTGCTAGTTCTGATACATCTGTTAAAGCTTGTTTTTCAAAGTATCTTAAAATATTGCCTCTGAAAGTAGGAGAGTGGGCTGAAAAAGATCTCGAAATTATTGATAGTTTTGTATGTGCTAGCGACAATATTACCAATGATAAAGATGAGATAGAACAATGCTTTAATTCTTATGAAAGCTTACCGGCATCATCGCAGAACAAACAAGTAAAGAATGCAATAAAAAATATATATAAAACTCTTTATTCTGAACAGCTATTTACTATGCTGCAAGGCAATAAAGAAAATTTTCAGTCTTTCAGAAAAGCAATACAACAAAAATCTTTTATATTAGCTAAAGCTTTGTATGAGATATTATCGAATAAAACTATTCCAAGCGCAGATTTACAGTTTACAGCTTTAAACTCCAGTTTAATTGCAAAATTTAATCATCAAGATCTTGACCAAATAATAGAATTATTTCATATAAATTTAAAAACTCTTCGTACTACTGCACCGTTAGAAGATTTTATTATCAGAACTGTAACCGCTGCTGCTGTTCTAATCCCTTATATTAATGAAATATGGCATACACAGGAGAGCAAGGCAAAAGCTTTATTGAATTACTGTATTGCGCAAGGTTTACCTTTTCAAGCAAATGAGAGTTATAATCATGCTCTAATAATTGCTATAAGCTGTAAAGATATTAGTTTAGGCTTCATTAAAACATTATTAGAAGCGAATGTTGTTGATATTAATACAGTTATAACTCCTAAAACTGATCATACTTGCAAGGTTGTTAAAACACCATTTTCTGTTGCTTTGGGGAAAGTGAATTTTGATCTATTAGCATTATTACTAGAGCACGGCGCTGATCCCTATTTAGCTATTAATATAGCTCGGTCTTCGACAAACGATCAATACGGAGAAGAAATAAAAATCGTGGTAACTTCGGGTTTAGTTAGTAAACTACAATCAGACGAAGAAAGGCAAGAATATTTTGTTAAACTAGATGAATTTATAGAGAATTTCTTTTTAGCAAAATTAGCTAAAGCTCCGGATACATTATTACAAGCAGTTAGAGATCAAATAACCACTACAATTCCTACTAAGGACTCAACAAGCGAAACAACACTAGTTGGTGACTCCTCCTCTTCCAAAGAAGAAAGTAAGTCAAGCCAAGAATTACCCCTGGTAACAACTGTTCTTGAGCAATATCTTAATTATAAACAAGGCGCTCAAAATAATGCTGAACTACCTGAAAGCAAAATTTTAGAACATAAATTTGATGCTTTATTCTTGAAATGGATGCAAAGCAATGAGAGCAGCTACTTAACATCATTAACTATATTGCTCGAAGAGCATCCCGAGCTTAACACTTATGCTGTTACATATTTATTAAATAGAAATATATCCACTGATTTTGTGTCTGAAGCATTTGCTGATAAACCACAATTATTGCATCAATTTTATACATTAAAAAAGAAATTAAATGACAATATAGAAACAGGATCAGAGAATTTAAAATTACAAAAGAATGTTCATGAAGTTCAAGGTAATTTTAAAAATAAAATTTTTGTTAAAATTCCTGAAGAAATTTTAGAAAAACTAGACACCTTTGGAGAGGATTATAAAACCAAACTATTAAATCAAATAACAAGCATTAAATTTATTAAAACTGACTCACATGGCATGTCAGGTATTAAGAGTTACTCTGGCTGTATAAAGCTTAAAATAGCTCGTGTTGATAAAAATCTTTATACAACGCAGCGTTATCTTGATCCAGACGGTAATATTTTAATAATTTTTGATAGATTGGGTGATCATAATGATACTCCATATAAAGGTAAAAATCTGATTACTATTCATAGAGCTTTTAAAGAAGCAATATTTGCAACAAAAAGCGACTTAGCAGAAAACCATAATGATATTGCAAATTCAGATGTTAATTTTATAGATTTACCATTTGATGCCGATGTTTCTGAGGTAGCTGTGCTGGGAGATAGTTAATAGTAAAACTTTTATCACCTCAGAATGATAACAACTAAGTTTGTTATGATATTTCATTATTTTTAGATAAAATTGTTACGCGGGGGGTTCAATATTAAATTTACTTAAATATTCTGAAGTATTTCAGTAACAATTATACTATAAGTTAGAAACGTCTAGTAGCATTTTGGATAGCAATATTCAATTTTAACTTAAAACAGAATAGTACAATTGAAATGCAAAAATATTAAGGTGCGAAAGAGATAGCTATAAAAGAAAAAATGGTGAAAGGTAAACTAGAAGGAATAACGGAAGATGAAAAATCTGTAGATATTGCAAAAAACCCATTATCTCAAAATATAGATTTTCACACTATATCGTTGGCTACAGGTCTAAAAAATGACAAGACTGAAAAACTAAAATATTAAACTTATTGGATTATATTATAATATGGAAGATATTCATTGTTGGGAGGAAAAATTTAAACCTTGCCTTTATTCAGATCGACTTTTAAACAAAGTTGATTCTTTAAATAGATTAGTAAAGCAGCCGGTAGATATGACCGAGCTTAAAAAATCAATATATTACGCACGAAAATATCACGGCGTCCAGATGCGCCAGTCAGGAGAAGCTTATTACTCTCATCCATTAGAAGTAGCTTATATGCTAGCTGAATATGCAGCGAATGAAGACCATAAATATTATCGAACTGATATTCTCGTAACTGCCATTTTACATGATACTATAGAGGATACCAGACTTACGGAAGGCATCATTTTAGATATTTTCGGTAAGAAAATATCTACTCAGGTTGAATGTTTGACGAGAATTAAAGACAAAGGTAATAAAATCAGTTCTACCGAAATAGTCGAATTTTTATTTCGAGAAAAAAAAGACGGTTTGTTAATGATTAAACTATTTGATCGTCTTCATAATATGCAAACTATAGGAGCTAAGTCGCCTGAAAAAATTAAAAAGGTACTAGAAGAGACTTTTAAAGTTTTTTTAATAGCAACTGCTTATCTTAATCATACATATTTGGAGAATGAACTAAGTAAGTTGTGCTTAGAAAAAACTTTCATTAATACTAGTTCTTTACACCCTGTAGGTTTTTTTGAGGATAATTCCCTACTTCTTTCTCTAGGTTTTCAAAATGATTTAAACCAAATGCAAAACCTAATATTACGGGAATTATAATAACTAGTATACCGAAATTTCCGTAATAATTTGCAAAATAAATAAGACCAAAAGATGTTATTAAATATATTATCATTCTTGATAAAGCATATAAAACGCTTGCATAAGTAAAACGTTTAAATACTGGAAAATGTTTATAAAAAATAGGCATAGCTGAAGAGTAGGATAATGAAAACATAATCATAATCATTTGAAGTATCAATAAATCATGAGCAGAAGTTAAATTATTTAAAAAGTAAGGAAATAATAAAGCAATAATTGAAAATATTACTAATTTAATTCTAAGAAGAAGTAAGGGGTATATATAGTAGCTTAAATAAGTCCATATTATAAAGCTTAAAACTTGACCAATAGAAACAATAAGATTTTGATGGATGACTTGTGCTGCAGTAAATCCAAAAGAATTTTTTAAAATATCACCACAATAAAAGTAATTAAAATAAAAACATACGGGCCAGGCACATTGAATTAAGAATAAAGAAATAGAAGATTTTATTTTAACTTTTTCTTGTGTAATAGGGCTGGAATCTATAGAGTTAGGATCATACCCTCCTTTCTTTATAGTATTTTTTATTCTACGCTTAGCGTCGGCAAATTCCGGAGTTTCTCTAAGACGTGTTCTTGCTACTGCACCGATAACCGCAATTAATGCTCCAATGAAAAAAGCAATACGCCAACTAAAACCTGTATTAGTAGCGAAAGACGCAACGGCTAAAGCAGCGAATCCACCTAAACTAGAAAAAATTGTTATCATCGCTACAGCTGGATATTGTATTGGCGGTTTTGTTATTTCGGTAACGTATAATTCAGCTCCTATTACTTCTCCCATAGAGGACATACCTTGAGCCATACGACATATAGTTACCAACCAAGATGCAGTAATGCCGATTTCGGCATATGTTGGTAGAGTTGCCATTACTACGCAAGAAATTGCCATCATAGTAGTTGTAATAATAACTGTAATCTTACGACCTATATTATCACCTATGTAGCCAAAAATTAAAGCTCCTACTGGCCGTAAAAGATAGGTAGAACAAAATGCAAAAGCAGTAACCAAACTCGCAGTATAAGGATCATATTTTGGGAAAAACAGCTCATTAAGTAATACCGCCATATGAATATAAAGCATCAAGTCAAAATATTCTAGGAAAGTTCCGATGGATAGCAACCCTACAGCTTCTATTTGTTCTTTGCTTAAACTAGCCATTGATTTTACCTATTGACTATTAATTAATATTATTAATATAAAAACTTTACACAAATTTAATTATAATAAAATAATATTTTTATTCATTTAAAAAAATAATTGCTATTAAGTAAGTAAAAAACTTGTTCACCCAACATAGATTGCAATATTTACCAGCATTTACTTTTAAAACAGATAATTACTAAAATAATAAAATAAAATGATGAGTTTAAGAATATAAAAATTTAAAATCTTGATTCCAGCAAGGTTACATTGCTCTTAAGCTCTAAAATGACTGATTCAATACTGGCATTTAAAAAAGAATTTTTAGGCAATACACACAAATAATAGCTTTTTTAAATATGTTATACACAGGTGATAGCATTATTTTCCCTGCGATATAATTACCACTATCACCTATAGAAAATTATGACATTTTTTCTCTTGCTGCTGAATAAAAAAAATTAGCTGAGGTAGCTATTAAAGAAATAATTATATTGCTAGATAAGCAAATTAGGAAGCGTAAGAAACTAGTTGGTAATAGTTGGAGAATGGATTAAACTTATATTAAAGTAAATGGCAAGTGGATTTACTTATATCGAGCGGTAGATTCAGTTGGCAATAGAATTGAGTTTTTATTGAGAAAATAACTATTGATAAAAGTAGAAATAATATATCAGCGCTTGTCAGTATAAACAAAAATTTACTTAAAGATAAACAAATTGAAGTCAGGCAAGTTAAATATCTCAAAAATATAATAGAACAAAATCATTGATTTATTAAGAAACGAACAAAGCCCGTGCTTAGATTTAAAAGTTTTTGTTCTGCTAAAATTACTTAAAATGTTACTTACTTCATAATGTCTAAAATCTCAGTTTATCTATTCTTTACAAAACGCGATTCACAAATGCAACAGAGCCCGATTTTGAGCGTGATGAGGAAAGAGTTCGGCTCAAAGATTTTAAGGCAATAATCATGATAATAGAAATTGTACCTTATAATCCAGCTTGGCCTAAGGACTTTGAAGCTGAAGCTAAGCAAATAAAACAAGTTTTAGATGACGATTGCCTTACAGTTCACCATATAGGATCGACCTCAGTTGAAGGTTTAGCTGCAAAGCCCATAATAGATATTCTTGCTACTGTGAAAGATATAAGCATTATAGATGAATATAATAACGCTATGCGAAGTATTGGATATGAATCTAAGGGAGAGTATGGGATACCATTTAGGCGTTTTTTTACAAAAGGATATCCTAAGAAACTATATCATTTGCATATTTTTGAAGAAACTGATTCAAGCGCTAATCATCATCTGCTATTCAGAGAATACTTAAGGAATAACCCCAAAGCACTACAAGAGTATGAGGCTCTTAAAAAAGCCTTAGCTTTGAGCGTAAATAAAGATAAAAAGCCACAAGACGGCATAATGCATGAATATACTCTTGGTAAAGACCGATTTATTAGAACAATATTAAATAAGGCAGGTTTTGATTCTTTGAGGCTTGCTATGGCTACACATTTTAAAGAATGGGAAGAGTATCACCGCATTCGAAAGGGACAGATATTTGAACCTCTAAATATCGCTTACGATCAAAATCATCTTACGCTTAAAGATCCCAGTCACTTCCATTTCGTATTACTGAAAGGCGCTGATATATTAAGCGTTGCTCATCTTGAGATCATGAGCGAAACTGATGTCGCCTTAAGGTCCCTTGCAACTGATGAGCCTTACAAAAAACAGGGATTTGGCAGGGCTATGATGGAGCTACTAGAAAGATGGCTGAAACTAAGAGGTATCAAAATATTAAAAATACATGCCTCTTTAAGGGCTGAAGAGTTTTATCGCAAACTGGGTTATGATAATATGCCCTTCAATGATCCTTCTATTTCGAAGGAGGTAGTGAACTTAGGCAAGGTTTTATGATTACAAACAATTTACTTACTGCATAAAAGTTAAGATAGCTACATTTTTGGGATTAAAAAAATTTTTGCAACAGAACCAAAATTAGTTATTGAGAAAAGTAATAAAATCTTGTACCTTTAATATTAGTGTGACAATCAAAAACTATCAGGTAGTCTGATAAAGTAATTTAATGTATCTGTCAGATTAAATCTTGACTGGTACAAAATATATAGTAAAAGTAAAATGGCAAAAACTACCACTGTGTTTTCTTCCCTACAAAAAGAGCAAAAAGAAGCTATAGGCTTACTGTCTATTGGTACCTTCTTAGAGTACTTTGATTTGATGTTGTATGTACATATGACTGTTCTTTTGAATCTCTTTTGGGTTGTATTCCCCGTAGCTTGCTACGATTATGCTTAGTAAGCAGGGCGGTCCAAAGGAAAATTTGCCGTAATACCTCGTAGGCTTGCCTCGAGGATAGGCAAATTTAGCTCTGCGTATTTATTGAACTATTCTTTCCTAAAACTGATCCCCATACTGCTAGTATTATTACGGCTATGTCTTTCTGTGCTACCTTTATTTTTAGACCATTTGGAGCTCTTGTCTTTGGTTACATAGGCGATACTATTGGCCGTAAAACTACAGTTATAATAACAACTACTATGATGGCTGTATCTTGCTTTGTGATGGCTAACCTTCCAACCTATGCCCAAGTAGGTATTACAGCTTCTTACTTAATAACAATATGTCGTATAGTCCAAGGCATGTCTTCTATGGAAGAAGTGGTAGGAGCTGAACTGTACTTAACTGAATCAACAAAACCACCTTTGAGGTATCCAGTTGTCACTTCAATCAATATCTTTTCTGCTTTAGGGGGAACTGCCGCTTTAGGCATCGCATCTTTTGTGATCACTTATGGATTAAATTGGCGCTTGGCTTTCTGGGCCGGAGCTGGAATAGCATTAATAGGTTCCGTGGCTAGAACAGTCCTTCGGGAAACTCCTGAATTTGTTAATGCAAAACGTAAGTTAAAAGACACTTTAGATGAACTTGTAGGTAGTTTAAAAACCGTAGAGAAAAGTTCTATTTGGACAGAAAAAGTTAAGAAAAAAACAACTTTGGCTTATTTTTTGATTCAATGTGCGAGGCCAGTATGTTTTTATTTTATCTACGTCTATTGTAATAACATATTAAAGACTACATTCAATTATTCTGCTGAGCAAATTATTAACCACATTTTTACAGTTTCTATAGTAGATTTTGCAGGGGTTCTATTTCTTACATACTTGAGTTACAGAATACATCCATTAAAAATCATTAAAGTAAAAATAGCTATATTTTCACTATTCATTTTATTTCTCCCTTATCTACTGTCAAATATTAGCACTCCATTTGAGTTATTTCTCATTCAGTCATTTGTTTGCTTATTTTGTGTAGACAGCGCTCCTGCTGCTGCAATTTTTTATATACATTTCCCTATATTTAAGCGTTTTACTTACGCAAGTTTTTTATACGCTTTATCCCGTGCTTTAGTATATATTATTACTTCTTTTGGCCTTGTCTATTTAACACACCAATTTAATAATTGGGGATTATTAATTATTATGGTGCCGATGATTTTCGGTTTTGCATTTGGGATATTTCATTTTCAAAATCTAGAGAGGGAAGCTGGTAATTATCACTAATAAATGTTTTTTTATTTTGTAAATAATTTTTGTCAGGGGCAATAATTTTAGCGCACATTTGCCTTAACTCTTCTTGATATTCTGGTATTCCAAGATAAGCTGCAAGCAATAAGAAGGTATTTACAGTCTCTTCCATTATCTTCTTAATTTTTTCAGGAGATTTTGCTCCTATAGTCTGTATGTTATGTAGTCTATCAAATTGCTTTATAAGTAATACATCATATTTCTTTTGAAGCCATAAAGATTCAACCATTTCGCTCGAGCTAATCTTACGCCCATCTTCTTTAATTCTTGTTAGATCCATTACTTGACCTGCAACTACCCCACCAAAGATTTCTTGAATCTTTTCAAATGTAAGCTCTGTATCTTCAATTGTATCGTGAAGAATTGATGTAATGATAATGTCGGTTCTAAAAAGATAAGAAGAGACCATATAAGCTACTTCCAAAGGGTGAGAATAATATGGCTCACCTGATTGTCGCTTTTGTTCACCGTGATATTTCTTTGCATAGTAAATAGCTTTTCTTACCTGAGTAATATCTACTTTTTTTACTGCTACTTCATTAAGGTATACAAGCTTTTCTAGTAACCTATCTGAGTAGGAACATGGTATGAATTTTAATTTCCAGTGGTACAAGTCTTCCATAAGTTTATACTTTATGTCTTTTCCTTAACTAACATACAACAATGTCCACATAACTGCAAATTCTAATTGAAGAGGTTTATGGGGATTCTTTGTGAAAAGGTACGGATTTTCTCGCAAGGAACCACATTTTGACCAACTATGTTGAACAAATAGAAAGTAGTAAATTTTTAGAGCATAATGTTTTAAATTTGATAAGATTGATTCAACAATGGGTAAAATAGAATTCGTCTTTATGATTGCAAGCCAATACGTTTTCGAAATCAAGCTGCTACAAAAATACATACCTAATTATTAGAATTCCTATTATTTAAGCAGCTAAGTATATAAGCAGAAGATATAATTACTACTCCGCCCAATATTGTATATACGTCTGTGGTTTCACCAAATACCAGTAAACCAATCAAAATGGCAAAAGGTAACCTTGTATATTCAAAAGGAGCTACAAATGAAGGAGTAGAATATTTTAGAGCCGTAATAGAACAAAACTGAGAAATGATACCTAATACTCCCATAAAAGATAACAGCATTAAATCTTTAATAGACAGAGGTTGCCATCCTTGGATATTAAATAAAAATGATACTATTGTAATACCTATATTTGAATATAACATAATAGTAATAGTGGGATCGTACTTTGATAATATTTTTACCACGATTATTGTGCAAGCTGCTAATAAATTAGCTAATAAAGCGCTAACTGTACCAAGGTCTAATAAGCAAGAGGTAGGTTTTACTATTATTATAACCCCAATGTATCCTACAATAATAACTACCCATTTTATTAAGCTGACTTTCTCTTTTAATAAGATTATTGACAAAAAAGTAGTGAATAAAGGTCCCGACATACCAATTGAAGTAGCAAAAGCAAAAGGAAGGTTACGATAGGCATAATATGTACATAACATAGCGCTGGCCGCAAGCACAACTCTTAGTATATGCCAAGGTAGCTTATCCGTCTTAACAAAAGATTTTCTGTTGGATATTAAGATCGGAAGAAAGATAAGCAAACCGAAGCAACTTTTAGTAAAAACAACTAATGAAGTAGGTATACCAGGATGGAGTTGCTTTGCAAGAGACATTGATACGCTTAGCGACAAAGCTCCTAAAGTTGCTAAACCTGCGCTTAGCATATTTTGTTTTGAGGGAAGTAACATATTTTGTCCTGCTTATGATATATTTTAACTACTTATATACTAAAAAATATCATTTATAATGTTGAAATAACGCAACTTACTATTTTTTTTAGAGCAAAAGATTACTTTAAAATGATTTGCAAATATTTTAGATAGGGCAGGGCGCTTTTTTTTGTTTCTATTGCAACTGATGGATGAGGTATAAAAGTACTAATAGGAGCCTCATAAAAATAACGGTTTTTGAGACGGCTAATTAAAGTTCTGATTTTTTCTGCCTTAATTTCTGCCAATAATCTAAGCGTTTATTTATTTCTTTTTCAAACCCTCTTTGAGTAGGTGTATAATACTTTTTACGCCCCATTTTTTCAGGAAAATAATTTTGTCCTGAAAACCCTTCTAAAGTATCATGGTCATATAAATATCCTTTACTATAACCTTGTTCTTTCATCAATTTAGTTGGAGCATTTAATATATGGGAGGGTGGTAATAAAGAACCATACTTTTTTGCATCTTCTATAACCTTTTTATGCGCAATGTAAATGGCGTTAGGCTTTGGCGCGTTGGCCAAATATAAGGTTGCTTGTATAATAGCTAGTTCACCTTCAGGAGAACCTAAAAAATCACAAGCATCTTTCGCAGCCAATACTTGCACTAAAGCATTAGGATCAGCTAGGCCTATATCCTCACTTGCAACTTTTACCAGGCGCCTTAATATATAATGAAGGTCTTCTCCGCCATTAATCATACGCTGCAACCAATATATGCTAGCATCTCCATCTGAGCCTCTTAGTGATTTATGTAATGCACTAATTAGGTTATAATGTCCATCTCTCGATTTATCATAAATTGCCGCTCTAGGCTGTAACACTGATGTTAAATTTAGTAACTTAAGATTATCATCATCATGCTTCAGACTAAGTAACCCTTCGCAAATGTTAAGTAGATAACGGCCATCGCCACTGACAACCTCATATAGCTTGTCAAGATCTTCTGCTGAAAGAGGAAGCTTCTTTTTATAGATTAACTCAACCCTTGCCACAATTTTTTCTAACGCGGTTTTATCAAGACTTTTCAGGACTAGAACTATACACCTTGAGAGCAGTGCACTGTTTAATTCAAATGAAGGGTTTTCTGTAGTAGCGCCAATTAAAGTTATATTTCCATCTTCTAAATATGGTAAAAATATGTCCTGCTGGCTTCTATTGAAATGATGTATTTCATCTACTATTAATATAGTATTGAAACCTTGATTCTTTCTGTTTTTAGCATTATTAAAAATCTGTTTGATCTCTTGAGTGTTATTTACTACTGCAGACACTGATTCAACATGATACTGGCTTTCTTTTGCAAGAATCCTAGCTATCGTTGTTTTACCGCTACCAGGTGGCCCCCAAAGAATTATATTTTGAACATAACCTGAATTAATCATTTGCTTGATATGTGAGTTATCAGCAAAAAGGTGCTCTTGACCAAATATTTCCTCGATAGTTGTAGGTCTAATTTCATCAGCTAAGGGTTTTGAAGTTTTATACATTTTAAACAGTTGTGTTATAAAAATTTATATTTCAGCCAAATATATAATATCATTTATTTGCCTTTACAGCTCATTATTATTAACAATCCATCTTTTATAGGGACCTAACATAAAGAAGCTTATCTACTCATTCCTACTATTTTGTACAATCTCTTCGTCTTCTTTATGGGGTGAGGCTACTATAAGGCTTCTTGCCGCTTAAATTCTGAGAATATTGTTTCTCATGCCTGTTTTATTTAACTTGATGGCGCCCATTAAAGTCCTACAAAGAATCTCTATCAGCGGAAATACTTGTTTAAATTGTTATTACGTGTTATAAAATAAATTACAGTTAAATGGAATAGCCTGCTCCAAACTGGGCTTTGGGAATTTTCTAGTGGGGTATTTATTTCTCTGATAGACTTAATTTTGTAGGATGAGTTTTTAAATAAGACAGTTCAATGAACAGTTTTAACCTTTTACGCATATTTCAATATTTATCAAAAATTTCTTTTTTTACTACTTATATTACAAATAAAATTTACTATAAATGTGTATTATTATGGTCTCAATATTTATTCTCATATTTTTTTCTTTTTTATTCAGCGGACTACCTAAACCTTTTCCTAAAATTTCTATAAGCTTTTTTTTTCTTAGCTTAATAGTAGCTAGTTTTTATTTTTACTTCCATGCCACGGATAAACTAAATATTTCATTCTAAATATATTATTATAATATGTATAAAACACAACCTCACCACGCTCTATTCTATATTGGAATAGCAGTTTTATGTATTATTGCTAACATATGCGCTTTCGCTTTTCAGTTTCTTTATTATGAATTACCATGCCCATTATGCTTATTACAACGATTCGGCTTTCTGGCTATTAGCTTAGGGTCTCTTTTAAGCATTCAATATCATCAATCATTAAAATATGATGCTATAATAATATTATCCACTCTATATACTTTCATTGTAGGGTTGAGGCAGGTACTATTGCATATAGAGCCTAACGATCCAGGGTACGGTTCTAAATTTATGGGGTTACATTTTTATACTTGGTCAGCTTTAATTTCTTTAGCTCTGATTATTGCTATGGCAATCGCGCCTTTGCTAAATAAATATCTTGATAAAATGATTTTTTTATTATCTTATAGCAAGTATTTGTCTAAGCTGCTTAAAATTACTTTAATTTTACTGGTTTTTATTAATGTAATATCTACGTACTTTGAATGCGGCTTTGGCTCGTGCCCGGCTAACCCTACTAGCTATTTGGGATATTATATTAATTAAAAAGACAATGTATATAATATCAACTATGGTTTATTTAACACTTCCACTAGGAGAGTTAATCCGACATTTAGTAAGATAAGTAAATTATTAAATGCAAATAAAATCTCAATTTGTTCAGTTAAAAGCACCTATAATAAAATTAAAGCTTATATTAGCTTATTCAGTTTCTGCGTACATAAGATTTGAGCCAAGCAGAAAAGATTGATCATCTTCTGTATTTATTCGAAAATCTGTAGTTGAGGTGGCCGTATTCATATATTGGTCTGCGAGGTCTTCAAGATCTTCAGCTTGTTCAATCCTTCCTAATTCTCTAAGAGCTTCTGCTTTGCAAAGCAAAATTTCAGAGTTTCTAAAATTGGAGCTAATAACAATATTAAAGCAATCTATTGCTTCCTGATATAACTCTAAACCAAGCAGCGCCTCTCCTTTATGACGCACTACCATCTCGAATTTCACCTGCTCATTATATGCATTTTTATCAATTATTTCTTCATAATATTCTATTGCTTTGGCAAAATCCTCTAATATGTAATATGAAAAACCTTTGTTATAATATGTCACGCTATCATAAGCATCAAATTTAATTACTTGCTCACAAAATAATTTTGCCTGTTCTTCTTCATATGCGTAATGCAGCTCTAATCCTGCGTGGAAGCAAAGTTTAGCATTATCATGTATAATTGATAAAACATTTTTAAAGTATTCCGTGACAGTTTCTGTTGGCCATTGTGCAACTAGCGATACACCACTTTCCACTAAGAGGTTAATCATAATTTCTTTATGAGAATCACTTAGTTCATTAAAAAGCAGATTGTTCTAAGCTATAAGGCTTATGCAGGCTTTGTAAGCTTCTTCTTTTTCAGATTGGCTGCCTTTATCTTCTACTTTCATTAACAACTCAACTATTTCTTTTTCAGAAGTGCTAAAGTTTCCTGAGATAAAGTTATTAATATAACTATGGTTTACTGGAAATATTAATTTTAATACTTGTCCAGGTGGTGAAGATTCAGGGGCATTACTTAAATGAGTTTCACTAGTTTTTAACATTAAGATTCCTTTTGATTATTGCAGCTGCCACAAGCACTATTAAAATGAAACTATATATATACTGCACTTATACTTCAATACAAAATTTTCATTAATTTTGTTTCAGATTTTATATCAATATGAATATGGTTTATATAACCAACTTTGTTGCATAAATAGATGAGTAGTAAATTTTTTGAGTACCAGATTTTCTTGCGATAGGGATTTAGCCCTTTGTTTATAGGGCTGCAAGGGAGGAGATGATTTTAAAATAAAAGAGATCCCCGCCGCAAGCAGCGGGGTATTTTAGAAGAACACTAACTGACGATCCTCGTGTAGTTTTTTATATTCCTTACCCTGGTTTTTTACGTACTTCCCTGTCATATTTTCATCGCCATGTTTACCGGCGGTACTCGCAAAATAACCATCTGTCCAAAACTCTTCGCCCCAAGGGGCGGGGAATAAAACCCTAAAAGAGATTTCAATATATTTTGAGTATACACTAATAAACATATATGTTAGATATAGATTAATAAATTAATTATAATGCTCTAAATTGCAAGAATTATTAAGAAAGTTATTTAAAGACCTAAGTATCACCGGCATATGTTTTGATTCCAGAAAAGCAAAAGCTGGTGATGTTTTTTTTGCTATAAAGGGTCAAAATTTTGACGGGAATAAATTTATTGTTGAGGTTTTAAATAAAGGAATACCACTAGTTGTGACTGATGATATTACAGCTTCTGTAATAAACCCTCAAAAAGTTATGTTAGTAGAAGATGCAAAGATCGTTTTAAGCTTAGCAGCTGGTATTTTTTATCCTAAATTACCTCAAATTCTTATAGCTGCTACAGGTACTAACGGCAAAACCTCAGTAACATCATATTGTCGGCAACTATATTCATTGTTGGGGGAAAGTAGTAGTAATATAGGCACTCTTGGCATTGAATGTTCAGGAGATATTGAACCAAAGTTTGTTAAAGATATTCCTGCTCTAACTACTTTTGACCCTATAAGCTTAAGGTATGTTTTACATAATATGGCAGAGCATAATATAAATTTTGTAGCATTTGAAGCGTCCAGCCATGGCCTACATCAATCAAGGCTACATGGCTTAAAAGTAGCAGCAGCATGCATGACTAGTTTCAGTCAAGATCATCTTGATTATCATCAAACTATGGATGATTATCTGCTAGCTAAATTAAAGTTATTTACGGATAATTTAATAGTAGGAGGCGTTGCTGTATTAAGTTCTGAAATAAAGGAATTGGCTTATATAAAAAATTATTTGACAGAGCGGAATATAAAGTTTGTGGTAGTTGGTCAGGAGGGAGATTTAAAAATTACTTATATTCAGCAATCTATCGATGGTCAAACCGTTAATTTAACATTTAATGGTCGAGAATATAGCTTTACAACAGAGATTATAGGAAGCTTTCAGACTAGTAATTTGTTAATCGCTGCAATGCTTGTCTATCATACTGGTTTTGAATTTGTAGAAATTATAACAAAATTGTCTATGGTAAAGGCAGTGAGAGGCCGCTTAGAACGCATTCACTCAAAAGACTACCCTTTCCATGTTTTTGTAGATTACGCTCATACCCCTGACGCATTAGCAAATAGCTTAAATGAACTTAGGATAGTTAAACTACCGCATGGCAAGCTAAAAGTCATTTTCGGCTGTGGCGGCAATAGAGACATTAAAAAAAGGCCCTTAATGGGAAAAATAGCTGCGCAACTAGCAGACGAAAGCATAGTTACTGATGATAATCCTAGAAATGAAGATCCATCGTTAATACGCCAAGAAATTATGAATGATATGAGCGAATATAGTAATAAATATATTGAAATTGGCGATAGAAAAGAAGCTATCATTACAACTATACGAAACTTACAAGATGGCGATGTACTATTAATTGCTGGTAAAGGGCACGAAGACTATCAAATAATTGGCGATAAAAAAATGCCCTTTAGTGATACTGAAATAGCTAAAATGGCTATGGATATTTAAGTTGCGTTATTGCGCTCATTTGTCAATATATGACTCTTATGAGTAATGACTGCTACTACGTGTATAGCATTTTTAGTAATAAATTGGGTAACTAAAATAAATAAAGGTAATATCATATGATCTGGTCAGCTAAAGATTTAAGTGCTGCATTAAATGTAAAAATTAATCCAGGAATTAATGGCAAACAAATCCAATTTAATTCTAACTCAGTAGAAGAAGGGGATCTATTCATCGCGCTTAAAGGTAATGAGGATGGTCATAATTACGCTCTGCACTCTATTGAGCGTGGGGCAGGAGCTGTAATTATTAGTAAAGAAATAGCTGGAATTGACCAGAATAAAGCTATCATAGTTAAAGATACTTTAGCAGCTCTTCACCAAATGGCTGAATATAAACGTAAAAAATCTAAAGCTATTTTTATTGGTATAACAGGCAGCAGTGGCAAAACTTCTACCAAAGAAGCTCTTAAAACAGTTTTAAGTCATTTTGGTAATAGCTTTGCAAGTAGGGGAAATTTTAACAATCACTTGGGCGTACCTCTTAATCTTGCTTCTATGCCTGATGATACCAAATATGCAATATTTGAAATGGGAATGAATCATCGAGGTGAGTTAAGGCAGCTAACAAAGATGGTACAACCAGATATTGCAGTTATTACTACCATCTCCGAAGCACATCTAGAATTTTTTGATTCTATGTATGACCTTACAGATACTAAATGCGAAATTTTTGAAGGTATGTCTAATGAAGGTACTGCTATTATTAATTTAGATAGTGAGTATTATGGCCGTATTTTATCAAATCTAGAAAAATTATCGATTAATAAAATATATAGTTTTGGTAAATCACCAGGGGCGGATGCTAGGTTAGAGTTGTATGAAAAAATTAACGATGATATTCATTTAAGATATTCGGTAAAAAAAGAAAAAATTGATATCAAAATTCCTTTCATACCAGAACATTATACGAGAAATTTTACTGCAGTGCTTATGGTAGCTTCTTGCCTTGGCTTAAACGTAAATATTGCGACGCAGCAGTTAGCTAATATTAGCTTAACAGAAGGCCGAGGTAAAATAATAAATGTTCAAAAAGATGGTAAAAATTATCAACTTTTATGTGATTATTATAATGCTAATCCTGAATCATTAAAAGCTTCGTTACAGTATTTAAAACAGCTAACTACTAATAAGAAAAAAATTGCTATTATAGGAGATATGTTGGAACTAGGTGAAAGCTCAAAGCAATTACACGAGAGTTTAATACCTTCAATCATCGATTCTGGAGCATTAAAAGTCTTTTTAGTTGGCAATCACACAAAGCATATTTATAATTTATTACCAAGCAACATTGAGACAAAACATTTTGATAATGTTGCTATGTTGATAGAAAATTTAAATAGATTACTAGAAGGCGGAGAGTTGATCTTAATTAAGGGATCTAGGGGTGTTAGTCTTATTAAAGTGGCTCAATATTTAAACATGTAAGCTTTAACCGAAATTACAAGTAGCAATTCCTCGCGGCGAAATAACATCGTGAGTCATCGTAATTGCGAGGGGCTATGACCCCGAGATTACCAAGCTCGTTACCCTGCTCACAATGACTATTTGCATCACATCGTTGTGGGTCCTTCTTCTTATAAAATAACGTTGAATTTAATTATAAAAAAGGATTATTAATGCTATATAATATTTTAGCCCCCTATATTCACAAGTCACATATTGCAAATCTATTCCATTATATTACTTTACGTAGCAGCCTAGCTATTATAATTAGCCTAGTTTTTTGTTTTTTATTCGGTAACAGTATAATTAACTTTTTACGTAATTTACAAAAATATGGCCAACCAATTCGCAATGATGGTCCTGAGTCTCATAAAATAAAAGCTGGCACTCCTACTATGGGAGGAATAATGGTTATCGGAGCAATTTGTGTCTCTACGTTACTATTAGCAGATTTAACCAATAAATATATTTGGATTGTATTATTTGTCCTCGTATCTTTCGGTGCACTTGGCTTTATGGATGATTACTCTAAAGTAACTAAAAACCACCATAAAGGAGTAAGCGGCAAGAAAAAACTACTATTCCAGTTTATTGTCAGCCTGATTGCCTGTCTTTTATTACAAAACTTTAATAGTAGTTCTATTTTATTATCTGGGCAACTAACTATACCTTTCTTCAAAAACTTACTTATTGATTTAGGTTATTTTTATCTACCTTTTACAATTTTTGTAATAGTTGGATCATCGAACGCTGTAAATTTAACAGATGGATTAGACGGTCTGGCTATAGTACCTATAGCCATCGCTGCAGCCTCCTTTGCTCTTATTAGCTACTTAGTAGGGAGTAGTTTTTATTCTAGCTATTTACAAATAATTCATGTACCAAATGTTGGTGAACTCACTATTCTTTGCACAGCAATTGTCGGTGCAAGTTTAGGCTTTTTATGGTTCAACGCTCAACCAGCAGAAATTTTTATGGGAGATACGGGCAGTTTAAGTTTAGGCGGAACTTTAGGAATTATAAGCGTAATAACTAAACACGAAATAGTGTTAGCTATTATAGGAGGGCTATTTGTTGTCGAAACTTTATCAGTAATCGTTCAGGTATATTATTTCAAAGCCACTGGCGGGCGCCGAATATTTAAAATGGCTCCATTACACCATCATTTTGAAAAACATGGCTGGCCCGAATCAAAAGTAGTTATAAGATTTTGGATTATAGCAGTAATTTTTGCCTTAATTGGTTTATCATCATTAAAACTTAGATGAATATACTTTCCCATATTTCAAGAATTCTTAATGACTTATATTCCTCTGTTGACAATAGCAGGTTAGTAGTATATAAGTGCTAAACTTCAGTTTTTATACCTAGAATATTTTAGTTATAGCCACAGATTTAGAATCGAAAACACACATGTTATGTTTTAACCCTAAAAAATTAAAAAAGTCTTAGAATCAATTTTACTAAACCTTAAGTTTTTTTTTTGCCTTTGGGAACCCTCATAAATGACTATCTCACAGTCACCTTTATTCAAAAGTAAACTTAGAACTATATTTTGGCCAATTCATCGTTATGAACTCGGAAAATTTGTTCCGATGTGTATCTTAATGTTTTGCGTATTATTTAATCAAAACGTCTTAAGAATTTTAAAAGATAGTATTTTAATTTCTGAAATTAGCGCGGAAGTAGCTAGTTTTGCAAAAGTATATTGCGTAACTCCTGCAGCTGCTTTGTTTGTAATAATTTATGCTAAAATGGTTAACCATCTTAGTTTTGAAAAAATTTATCGTTATTTAGTTACAGCTTTCGTAGTATTTTTTATTCTTTTTGCTTATGTAATTTATCCTAATGTCCATCTTTTGCATGTAAATTCTGCTACCCTCGACCAAATGATGTTAGCCCACCCACACTTAAAGTGGTATATAGCTTTGGCAGGAAATTGGAGCTATATAATATTTTATACTTTAGCTGAGTTATGGCCTAATATATTTTATGTTTTACTATTTTGGCAGTTTGCTAATGAGCTTACTAACACTGAGGAAGCCAAAAGATTTTACACCCTTTTTTCGTTATTTGGTAATTCCTCTTTAATATTTGTTGGCTTTTTAATGATGAATTTATCATCAGAAAATACCTTCGCTAAATATTTTTTTAATATCACTGATAATAAAATTACCTTAGTTAAAGTATCTACAGGTTTTATTGTTATTGCAGCTATTATATCCTGTTATTTAGTGAATTTTATTACCAAAAATGTTTTTACTAATCCTTTATTTTATGCAAAAGCAAAAAGTGGCAGGTCAACCAAAGAACGGATGGGGCTAATTCAAAGTTTCAAATATATCGCTAAGTCAAAATATTTATGGTTAATGTTAATTTGTTCAGCTGCCTTTGGACTATCAATGAACTTAGTAGAAGCTGTATGGAAAGCAAAAATTAAAGAATTATATCCTACAGTAAATAGCTACGCAGAATTTAATAGTATGTATATATTATGGACAGGAGTTGCTATTATGGTGATGACTATAATTGGTAATAATATTATGCGTAGTCATAGCTGGTTTGTTGCAGCAGTAATATCGCCAATAATAATAATGATAACTGGAATTTTATTTTTCGTGTTAGTGGTATTTGATAATCAAGTACTGTCATATTTTGAAGGTATGATTTTAATGACGCCGCTAGCTTTAGCAGTATCAATTGGAGCGATACAAAATATTTTAGCTAAAGGAACAAAATATTCAATCTGGGATACTTCTAGAGAAATGCTATATATTCCTCTTGATAAAGAGCTTAAAACCAAAGGTAAAGCTGCTGTAGATGTTATTAGTTCTAAAATTGGTAAATCGTCTAGTGGTTTAATTCAATCGGTTATTTTTACCATAATTCCAACTGCTACTTTTAGCTCTATTTCACCAGTTTTAATGATAATATTTACTGTTGTATGTCTTGCTTGGATTTATTCTGTAAGAAAAATATATTTTGAATATCAAAAAATAGTATAAGTTCACTTCTGGGAATATATAAAATTATATTTCATTACCTAGTGAATTAAGCATATTTCTCGTCTCGTATAAAGGTAACCCCATAACGTTTGAGTAGGAGCCAGAAATAAACAAAACAAATGCTTCAGCATAGCCTGCGATACCACAACCCCCTGCTTTATTTAGCCCTTCTTTTAAGCTGCAGTAAAAATCTATTTCTTGGGGAGTAAGTCGCTTAAACTTAACAATTGTTTCTACAATTTTTTGCCTTACAATAAGTTGATCTTCAAATTTTTTGACTATACATAACCCTGTATAAACGCGGTGACGCCTTCCTGATAATAACCCTAAGCAATATCTAACCTCCTCCTCATTATTAGCTTTAGGTAGTATTAACCTACCACGCGCTACCACTGTATCCGCGCCTATAATAATAGCTGAGTCTTCAATTTGTTTAGTGATTTTCATAGCTTTTGCATGTGCTAGCCGGGCAGCTAAATGGCAGGGCAATTCACGTAAATATTCCGTTTCGTCGATATGCGCTGGTAGGACTTGATCTGGCACAATATGTAATCGTTTTAGCAATTCTAGTCGCGCTGGTGACTGGGAAGCTAGAATAATGGGTAGACTCATGTAAGTTATAACTATATGTTGAAGGTAAGAATACTGTAAGTTGTAAGTGTAAATTGTTTAGTCGTCATTGTGCATAGATATATACGCTTAGACAGAGCAATCTCTTGAAGCCGCCCGCTGAAATTGCTCTGTCAGCCAACATTGCGTATTTGTCTGCTAGCAATGACGCTGAAAAACAATTCCGATTTTTATTAGGTATACATGAAGATGTGAGTAATAAACTAACGTCGACAACATTGGTAAAAACAAGTTTTAAAATAGTTTAATGGCGGTGGACAACCCTACCTTTGGATAGGTCATACGGCGTCATTTCCACTGTAACTTTATCCCCTACTAATATTCTGATACGGTTTTTACGCATCCTTCCTGATGTATGCGCTAGGATTAAATGTCCATTTTCTAATTTAACTCTAAAAGTTGCATTAGGCAGTAATTCAAGGACAAGCCCTGGAAATTGTATTAATTCTTCTTTTGCCATTTATAATTTACTCATAACTAATATCTCAATTTATTATATTTAATAATTAAATGTGGATAATAACCAGCGAATATATGCAAGTCAAGATTATTCCGGTTATTGTACATAGCGAGAAGTATTAAGGGTAAGATAGTGAATAATCATCATAGACTTAGGGAAGTCTTGTGAGAGCGGCGAGCTCGTTAGGGCAAAACTATTCTTTCGAAAATTGCTCTTAAACTTGCTTTGTAACTACCCTAACCTCTCTTTTAACAACTCATTTACTAAAGTAGGATTAGCTTTTCCTTCGGTTTTCTTCATTACTTGACCAACAAAAAAACCGAATAATTTATCTTTACCGCTTCTATAAGCTGTTACTGAATCAGCATTTTCCATAAGCACCTTATCAATTGTAGATATCAACACCGCACTGTCCGAAACTTGTACTAAACCTTTCTCTTCTATAATCTGCTTAGGGGAGTCACCAGTTTCAAACATCGTCTCAAAAACTGTCTTAGCAATTTTACCTGAAATTACCCCTTCTTCTATTAAACTTACCAATGAGGCTAGCATTTCCGCGGTAATTTTGCATTCACTTAAGCTAATAGAATTTTTATTAAGAATGCCAAATAACTCGCTAGTTATCCAGTTTGCTAAAATCTTCGGATTACATAATGAGACGCCAGACTCAAAATAGCTGGCAACTAATTCATCTGTTACAATTACTTCAGCATCATATTGATTTAAGCCAAACTCTTTTATATATCTGGTAATTTTTTCATCTGGTAGTTCGGGTAGTTCTAGCGCTAATTTATCAATTAACTCTTGCGATATTATAACCGGCAATAAGTCAGGATCAGGGAAATAACGATAATCATGCGATTCTTCTTTTAAACGCATAGTTCTAGTTTTACCACTATCAGCATTGAATAATCTTGTTTCTTGAATTACTGCTTGACCATTTTCCAGCAATTCCATCTGCCTATATGCTTCAAATTCTATGGCCCTCATAATATTACGAATTGAATTTATATTTTTAATTTCACACCGCGTACCTAACTCAGCACCAAAGCGACGCACCGATACATTAGCATCACATCGCATCGACCCTTTTTCCATATCCCCATCGCAACTACCAATGTAACGCAATAAACTTCTAAGCTTACGAACAAATTCTGCGGCCTCTTCTGGTGAATCTAGATCAGGCTCAGTGACTATCTCCATCAGGCCAATACCTGAACGATTAAGGTCAATGAAACTATGATATGGCGATTGGTCATGCATAGATTTTCCAGCGTCCTGCTCTAAATGCAAACGATTAATTCTGACGGTTTTAGCTCCTCCTTCTTTGGTTACTATATCCATATATCCAGTTTGTACTATTGGATGATAGAATTGAGAAATTTGGTAACCTTGTGGCAAATCCGGATAAAAGTAATTTTTACGATCAAATACTGAATAATGATTAATTTTAGCCTTTAGCCCTAAGCCTGTTTTAATAGCTTGATGTACGCAATATTCATTTAAAACCGGTAGCATTCCAGGCATTGCCGCATCAATTAAAGACACTTGGGAATTAGGACTAGCAGCAAATTCTGTAGAACTACTAGAAAAAAGCTTAGATCTTGATGAAACCTGAGCATGTATTTCTAGCCCAATTACATATTCCCATTTTCCTGTATTACCTACTATATAAGCCATTAAACCCCTTTTGCGATAAAGTTATTATGCTTGCAATTGCGTTCAATTGCACTGCTAACCTTTAATATATTATATTCATCTAAATGCTTACCTATAACTTGCATACCTAACGGTAACCCGCGTGAGGATAACGCAGCTGGTACGGAAGCACAAGGTAGCCCGGCTAAGCTTGCAGGAATAGTAAACAAGTCGTTTAAATACATAGTCACTGGATCATCTTGCTTTTCGCCAATTTTAAAAGCTTCCGATGGTGCCGAGGGAAGCAAAATCACATCAGTCTTAGTAAAGGCTTCATTAAAATCATTAGCAATTAAGCGTCTTATTTTTTGAGCTTTGTGATAATACGCATCCATAAAAGACGAAGAAAGCACATATGTACCAATCATTATTCGCCTTTTAACTTCGGCACCGAATCCTGCTGATCGCGTCATTGCGTACATCTCGTCAATAGTCATATTTTCTTTTTCCACTCTAAGGCCGTATCTAACACCGTCATATCTAGCTAGATTAGATGAAGCTTCTGCTGGAGCAATAACATAGTAGGCAGCAATAGCATATTTAGCATGTGGTAGTGAGATGTCAATAATCTCCACTCCTTCGCCTTTTAAAATTTCGATAGTATCATGCCACATTTTAATGATTTCCGGTGCAATATTATTTTGCTGGATTATATCAAAAGGTACGCCTATTCTCATATTTTTTATTGAACTTCCGCAAGCAGATTGCAATTCAGGAACAGGTTCATCGATAGAAGTCGAATCCTTAGGATCAAAGCCCATCATAGCCTCTAACATAAAAGCACTATCTAAAACATTCCTAGTAAAAATTCCTGCTTGATCAAGGGAGCTAGCAAAAGCAACCATACCATATCTGGAACAGCGTCCATAAGTAGGTTTAAAACCAAAAAGACCTGTAAAACTGGCAGGCTGACGAACAGATCCTCCTGTATCGCTACCAAGGGCGGCCATAGCCAAAAAACTACTTACTGCAGCAGCAGACCCCCCGGATGAGCCTCCAGGAACTAAAGGAGCAGAATCGTCATTGGCTTTCCAGGGGTTTGTCACATTACCGAAATAACTAGTAATATTAGCCGATCCCATGGCAAATTCATCCATATTAGTTTTACCAAGCATTATTGTTCCGTGGTCACTTACTTTCTGACTAATCGTTGATTCGTATGTGGGAACAAAATTACTAAGCATTTTTGAGCCTGCTGTGGTCAGAACCCCTTTTGTACAAAAAAGGTCTTTTACCGCAATCGGTATACCTTCTAAAGCTCTTGCCCTATTATCACTATAATTTTGATCAGCGGTTTTAGCTTGCCTTATTGCTATATCGGAAGTTTCAGTGATATAAGCATTGAGATCGCGATGCTTAGTCATCTCTGTTAAATGGGCATTAGTTAATTCTTGACAGGAAAATTCTTTTTTTTTGAGGCCTGCTAAAGCATTAGCAATAGTTAATCTGGTAAGGTTTGACATATTTTTATTCAACTACTTTTGGGACAATAAAACATTTTACTTCTTTAGCTAGCTGGCTTCCACCCGGAATATTGGCAAATAACTCATCTGAAATATCTTTAGCCATAACGTCATCTTTTCTCATTCGTTGATTCATATCAGAGACTGATGATAAAGGCTCTACATTATCACAGTCAACTTCATTTAGTATATCTATCATATCCATAATTGTAGTTAATTGCTTGGCAAAATTGGCTATTTCTTTATCACTACAACTTAGCCGCGCTAACGTAGCGATTTTGCATAATTCTGTATCTGTAATCATTGACTTACCTACTTATTTAAAGATAGATTCTTAGAGTTGAGTTTTAAAAAAAAAGTGAATTAAGCGAGGATATAACGACAAAAAATGCGAGAAATGCTAGAAGTATGAGTGGGCGAGTGAACACAACATACACTTTGTACTTGAGCTCGTGCATACCCAATGTACGACAACGCACTTCTCCATTTTTCGTCGTTATATTAAGTGAATTCTAATAATACCTGCCCACTAATGACATTCTCTTTTTCACTGACAAAAATTTTTGCTACTTTACCGTCACGTTCGGCCAGTATGATATTTTCCATCTTCATAGCGGTCAGGATCATAATTTCATTACCTATTAAAACTTCATCGCCTTCTTTCACTTTAATTGCAATAATTTGCCCTGCCAAAGGCGCTACTAACTCTGTTTGTTCTTCTTTGATAACTTTTGCCGTCATTAAAGACTCAAGTTCTGACATTCGTGGTGAGCGTACGTAAGCTTTAACGCTTATTCCTGAATGTGATAATACATAACCTGTAGAAATATTTTCAATCTTTACATTAGCCTTTCTACCATTCACTATACATGTAAATAGATGGCTTCCTAAATACCAATTACTACGAATATATATTCTATCATGCTCATACCTTATATTATACCCATCTTCAACTGCTTTAATTAATACTGGGAAAAGCTTATCATCAATCGACACAACCCACCGCGTACCAATTTTGTTTGACTGATCGACCATTTGTTTATCAATTGAAGAAGCACGCTTATGCTCGGCTATATAAATAAAAATTGCTGTAGCTAAAAATATTTTATTTATCTCCGACGTAAGACTAGCACCGGAAAATCCGTCGGGATATTCTTCTTCTATAAACGAAGTATTAATATCGCCTTTTATAAAACGAGGATGAGATAATACAGCTTCTAGAAAACTAATATTATGAGAAATTCCTTGTATTACATATGAACTAAGTGCTGAACTCATCGTCTCAATAGCCTGCTCTCGCGTCTCGCCGTAAGTACAAAGTTTAGCGATCATTGGATCATAAAACATACTGACCTCCCCGCCTAACCCAAGCCCACTATCAACACGGACGTGAGCGCTTTTAGGCGGCTCTGAATATTCGGTAATTCTACCGCTTGAAGGTAAAAAGCCGCGCATAGGATTTTCAGCGCAAATACGTGATTCAAATGCCCACCCTTTGAGCTTTACGTCTTCTTGAGTAAATGATAATTTTTCACCAGCAGCAATTTTTATCATTTCTTCGACAATATCAATACCGGTAATTAATTCAGTTACCGGATGCTCTACCTGCAATCTAGTGTTCATTTCAAGAAAATAAAAATTTTTATCAAGGTCAACAATATATTCAACAGTTCCAGCTGAGTAGTAACCTACTTTATTAGATAGAGCTATAGTTTCCCTATACATTTTTTCCCGTATCTCTTCAGTAATGAAAGAACTAGGAGCTTCTTCAATAACCTTTTGATGATACCGTTGAATAGAGCACTCACGTTCACCAAGACAAACGCTATTACCATATTGATCTGCTAGTAACTGTATTTCAATGTGACGTGGTGATTGTATCAATTTTTCGATGAATAACCTGCCATCGCTAAAATTATTTACTGCTTCCAATTTTGCCGACTCAAATGCTGTGGCCATTTCTTGAGAGTTTCTTACCACACGCATTCCACGCCCGCCTCCTCCAGCAGTTGCTTTAACTATAACTGGAAAGCCTATTTTTTCTGCAATTTCGATAGCGTGAGTAATATTGTTAATAGTACCAATATAACCGGGCACCGTACTTACCCCCGCTTCAGTTGCAATCTTTTTTGCTTCAATTTTATCGCCCATTTTCTTAATAGTTACCGCGCTTGGTCCTATTAAAACAACTCCTTCTCGTTTTAGAATATTAGCAAAACTAGAGTTTTCAGATAAAAAACCATAACCCGGGTGCACAGCCTGCGCACCACTTGTTCTTATAGCGTTTATAATATTTTTAGTAGATAAATAGCTTTCAGTAGCAGGGGAATTACCGATATAATACGCTTCATCAGCATATTGCACATGCATTGAATTAGTATCAGCTTCAGAATATACTGCTACTGATTTAATATTCATTTTCTTGAGAGTTCTCATTATTCTCAATGCTATTTCACCGCGATTAGCGATTAAAACTTTATCAAATAATGGTTTTGTCATATGGTCATGGTCTCTGTGTATCGGTATATCGTTATTACTTATCTAGTGAGCAAAGATGTGGTAAACTGAATAAAATGAGAGAAGTGCTAGAAGTAAACGAAGCGAGCTGCGGAGTAAGTTTAGCGACAACGCAATTCTCTCATTTTATTCAGTTTACAAAGGCAAATTATCGTGTTTCTTCCACGGCGTCTCTACCTTCTTACTCTGTAAAAATTTTAGCGCTTTACATATTCTCCAGCGTGTATTTTGCGGTTTTATAATATCATCTAAATAGCCTCTAGCTGCTGCCACAAAAGGCGAAGTCACAGTATCTTTATATTCCTGGATCTTTAATTTTTTGGATTCTGGATCCTTACATTCTTCTTTAAATATTATTTCTGCCGCTCCTTCAGCGCCCATTACCGCAATCTCGGAATTAACCCATGCATAATTTACATCGCCACGTAGATGTTTTGAATTCATTACAATATAAGCCCCACCATACGCCTTTCTAGTGATTACTGTAACTTTCGGTACGGTTGCCTCAGCATAAGCATAAAGCAGCTTTGCGCCATGTTTAATAATCCCATCTTGCTCCTGTGCTTTTCCCGGTAGAAAGCCCGGCACATCGACTAAACTTACAATAGGTATGCTAAAAGCATCACAAAAACGGATAAACCTTGCAGCTTTCCGGGAGGAATTAATATCTAAACAACCTGCAAGATGCAACGGTTGATTAGCAACAAACCCTACAGGCCGGCCTTCCATATAACCAAAGCCTATAATTATATTCTTGGCGAAATCTGGTTGTAATTCAAAAAACTCACCTTCATCAACAATACGCTCTATTAGCTCTTTCATATTGTAAGGTTTATTTGGAGTAGTTGGAATCAAGGTACTAAGCGACATATCAACGCGGTCAGCTGGATCTTTAGTATAACGACTTGGTAAAGCACCGCGGTTAGAAAGAGGAAGAAAATTAAAAAATCGTCTGGTTTCAAGCAGAGCCTCTACATCATTTTTGAATGCCAGATCAGCCACTCCGCTCTTAGTGGTATGCATTTGCGCGCCACCTAATTTTTCCTGAGTAATTTCCTCACCGGTTACAGTTTTAACGACATCAGGCCCGGTTACAAACATATAAGACGTATTTTTAACCATAAAAATAAAATCAGTTAGAGCAGGAGAGTATACAGCTCCGCCAGCGCATGGCCCCATAATTAAAGTAATTTGCGGAATCACTCCTGAAGCAATCACGTTACGTTGAAATAATTCGCCATATCCAGCTAGCGCGTCAACTCCTTCTTGGATTCTAGCCCCTCCTGAATCATTAATACCGATAACAGGTGCGCCTACTTCAATAGCAGTATCAAGAATTTTACAAATTTTCTTTGCTTGATACTCGCCTAACGAGCCGCCAAGCACAGTGAAATCTTGACTATATATAAAGACTAACCGCCCATTAATAGTGCCATGGCCAGTTACAACGCCGTCTCCTAGAAATTTCTTATCCTTCATTCCGAAATTATCGCATCTATGCTCAACAAACATTCCAGTTTCTTCAAATGAACCAGCATCTAGCAGCACTTCTATCCTTTCACGTGCAGTCAACTTACCTTTTTTATGTTGCAGTGAAATTCTCTCCATCCCTCCACCATGGCATGCAACAGTGCGCTTTTCATCAAGCAAATTAGTAGAATGTAAGTTGTGTTGATTCATACTTATTTATATTTTAATCCACTAGCTAGTATAATAATAAAATATTGAAAAGATAGTAGAAATTTTTATAGTGATGTAAGAAAGGTTATAAGCATTCACGCTGCAAATTCTCTTTAAATATTAGTAATAAAATAGCATCCACGAACTAAGTAAACTAGCCTACTGTAACAGCATATTCTCAGAATTTAGGTAGCAATTTTGTGTATCGCCTCAATTATAATATTTTTGAGATCACAGTGGAGACTTGAATTTTATTAAAATCTTTTTTTTCCGTGGGGTAGGGTGACGAGCATTTTTAGCGGTGTTATTTAATCTCTTATGTGAATAATGCTCAGTCTTAGGAAATATCTAGCTTATTACTTTTTAGTTTGTCAGTAACACTAAATCTATATGTTATGATATTAAGCATTGATAGATTTCCTAAGCTTTGCAAAAAAATATTAAGATTTTAGCGGGTCTAAGGACGGCCTATAATTTCCTACTTCTTTCTCTAATTTTTCAAAGTGCAATATACCAAATGTAAAACCTGCTAATATGAATAACATCATAATTAATATCGCATAATTGCCAAAATAGTATGTTAAAGAAATTAAGCCGAACGAAGTTAGAGCGTATACTAACGCTCTTGATAGAGCATACATGAAACTAGTATATGTAAAGCGTTTAAAGACTGGAAAATGTTTATAGAAAATTGCTCCAGCCGGATGGGTCCAAGGTAAGAAGAGCCAAACAAGTGATTGTATTAAAAATATATCTTTAGGGGTTTGAGCATTGGATAACAAATAAGGAAAGAAAAGGATTAAACAAGAAAATATAACTAATTTTACTTTTAAAATAATTAAAGGATATATTCTATAACTTAAATATGCCATTAATGAAACGCTTAATAATTGTACCAATCCAACTATCAAGTTTTGGTGGATAATTTCTTCGGCTGTGCAATGAAATTTGTTTTTTAAAATATCAGCGCAATGCATGTAAACAAAATAAAAACCTGTTGGATATGCACAATGAGAGCAAAATAGAGCTAAAGAGGTTTTTTTATTAACCTTTTCATTAGTAATGATATTTTCGCTTATTATTTTTGTTGGCACTGTACTTAAATCTTCTAAATTCTTTTTTAGTTTACGCTTTGCATCAGCAAAATCTGGTGTCTCTCTAAGGGTAGTTCTAGCAACCATGCCAATTAAAGCAATTCCAGCCCCAATCCAAAAAGCTAGACGCCAGTTTAATCCATAAGAAGTTACTAAAGTAGCTACTCCTAAAGCGCAGATAGTACCAAGGTTATTACTGCATACCATCAACCCTACAATAGGGTATTGGATAGGGGGTTTTATTAGTTCAGTTAAATAAAGCTCTGCTCCTATGATTTCACCCATAGAAGACATACCTTGAACAATGCGACATATTGTCACTAGCCAAGCAGCCGTAATCCCAACTTGTTCATATGTAGGAAGATTAGCCATTATAACGCATGATGTAGACATTAAAGAAGTTGTTATTATAACAGTTGCTTTACGACCAATATTATCACCTATCCAACCAAATATTAAAGCGCCAAATGGTCTAAGTAAATAAGTCGAACAAAAGGCAAAAGCAGAAATAACAGTTGCTGTATGAGGATCAGTTTTAGGAAAAAATAAGTCATTTAATAAGATAGCCATATGAATAAATAACATAAGGTCGAAATATTCAAGAAATGTACCAATAGATAGTAGACCCATAGCTTCTTTTTGCGCCATAGTTAAAGTTTTTTGCTCGGTTTCCATTTAAACTTTAATATTAGTTAAAATTATATTAAAATAGTAATTACCCTTTAAATCAATTAAAAAATTAAAATACGACATTAATAATTAAAGTTATATGTAATAAATATCACATTTTGACTAAGAATTGTCATATATTGATGAATCTTTGACCAGAGCCTGGCTATGACTATTTTTCTGTTAAACCTTAGCTTCCACAAAATAAAAAGAAACTATAACTAAATATTTAACTGGCAAAAATGAAAAAAGTAATATAGGAATAATGCTTTACTAACTTGCTAATTATCTCTTTCAGGCAACTCTTAAATATGACCGACGCAAAAATAGAAGATGTAGATTTTGGTAACGCTTTATCTGAGCGCTATCTCGCTTATGCTTTATCCACCATTATGTCCAGATCTTTACCTGATGTACGTGATGGTTTAAAGCCGGTACACCGTAGACTATTATACGCCATGCTGCAACTAAAGTTAGAGCCAAGTTCTGGTTATAAGAAATGCGCGCGGGTAGTTGGTGATGTGATTGGTAAGTATCACCCGCATGGTGATACCGCTGTGTATGATACTTTAGTTCGCCTAGCCCAAAATTTTTCTTTGCGCTATCCGCTAATTGATGGCCAAGGTAATTTTGGTTCAATTGATGGAGATAATGCTGCAGCTATGCGTTATACCGAATCAAGGATGACAGAAATTTGTATTTTGTTAATGGGAGATATAGATAAAGATACTGTTGATTTTCGTCTTACCTACGACGATTCAGATACTGAACCGGTAATAATGCCCGCTATGTTTCCTAATTTGCTAGCTAACGGTTCAGAAGGTATAGCTGTAGGGATGGCTACAAATATACCACCGCATAATTTACATGAATTATGCGATGCTTTAATTTATTTAGTAGAAAATGAAAATACTACGGTTGCAGATATCTTAAAATTTGTCAAGGGCCCAGATTTTCCTACAGGCGGTATAATTATTGACCGTAATGAGGCTATTACTCAAGGTTATAGCACGGGCCGTGGTAGCTTTAGAGTAAGAGCGCGTTGGAAAAAAGAAGAATTGAGTTATGGCATCTATCAGATAGTTATAACCGAAATACCTTATCAGGTACAAAAGTCTAAATTAATTGAGCATATTGCTTCCTTACTTAAAGACAAAAGAATTCCATTAATAAATAATATTAGGGATGAGTCAGCAGAAGATATCAGGCTGATTATTGAACCTCGTGACCGTAATTGTGACGCCGAAGTGTTGATGGAGTCATTATTTAAGTTAACCGCTCTTGAAAACCGGGTGCAGCTTAATATGAATGTTATTACCTCAAATAATATTCCCCAAGTCTTGAATATATTAGAAATATTAAAGGAATTTCTAGCTCACCGTCAGAATATTATTACTCGTAGATCGCAGTTCCTGTTAAACAAAATATTACATAGGCTAGAAATTTTAGAAGGTTTAAGAATTGCTTATTTAAATCTTGATGAAATAATCAAGATTATTCGTGAGGAAGATGAACCTAAACAAGTTATGATGACTAAGTTTAATTTAACCGATCTTCAAGCCGAAGCCATCCTTAATACTCGATTACGCTCGCTACGTAAATTAGAAGAGCAGGAAATTATCAATGAATATAATAGTTTAAAAGAGCAACAAGCAGCTTTAATTTTAATATTACAAAATCCTAAAGAATTATGGAAGTTAGTTAAAAAAGAAATCAAAATGGTGCAAACCAAATTTGGTTTTAGCTCTAAATTAGGACAACGCCGAACTACATTTGAGGAAGCAAATATACAGCCTCAAATTGTTGATATTTCTGCTTTTATTACCAAAGAACCTATAACTATTTTATGTTCAAAAATGGGTTGGATACGTTCTTTAAAAGGCCATAATAATGATTTATCGACTATAAAATATAAAGAAGGTGATGAAGAAAAATTTATTTTAGAAGCTTATACTACTGACAAAATTCTCATTTTTAGTTCCAACGGTCGGTTTTTCACCATGCTAGCTGATAATATTTTTAAAGGCAAAGGTAACGGTGAATCAATCAAGTTAATAGTAGATATAGCTAATGAAGAGATTATTAATATTTTAGTTTATAACCCTGAACAAAAAATATTATTAGCTAGCGATAACGGTAAAGGGTTTATTATAAATTCGGATGACGCAGTAGCACAAACTAAGCTTGGTAAACAAATTATGCAGCCGCCAGTAAATTATTCTTGCCTTGCATGTATACCGGTGAATGGCGATAGCGTAGCTTGCATAGGCGAAAATCGTAAGTTATTATTATTTAAGATAGATGAAATACCTGAAATGAAACGTGGCCAAGGGGTGATCTTGCAACGCTTCAAGGATGCTAAGCTTAGTGATATTAAAATATTTAATATCGGAGAAGGCTTAATATGGAATGTTGGGGGGAAAACTAAATTAGAAAAGAATATTTTACCTTTTCTGGCAAAAAGAGGCGGAATTGGTAAAATTCCACCCACAGGATTTCCTAAAAATAATAAATTTAATTCTTAGTAACCACGTAAACCTAAGCTCTCAATTACTAATTATTTAAAATTAAAACCTTAAATATCTCACCCATTTTTGTAGAAGAGATTAGTCTATCAACTTGCCTATCTATTATTTGTGCTTGCGAAGCATCTAACTTATTTTTCAATGTTTCCGCTCTAAGTATAATACCGTTATGGATTAGGAAATCGCGTTGAGATATAGCGCCCTTTATTTGTAAACCAAAATTTTTAGCTATAGTTTTTAACGCCCAAAAATCAACGTGCGCTGATAGATCTGCTTCGCCTAATGTTTCGAGCAAAGGATGATATTTGTGTTTTTTTATCGCTTGCAAAGTATAATTATACTGATAACGAGTTCGCTCTAAAGGGTCAATATCATAACCATAGTCTATAATTAAGCTGCTACCACCGCATTGCTTGATATGGTTGCTGATAAATTTAATAATTTCCAATGATTTATAAGATTCTTCTATTACTGCACCATCTTTAGCATTTTTGTGGGTTTTTAATAAATAATTTTGCAACTCTTGACTGATTGCTATTTTACCAAACTTAATTTTACTATCGTTTGGCTCTATAACTAACGTCGATTCATACCATAATTCTTCTCTTTTAATATATTGTTTTATTGGCATAGCATCAAAAAACTCATTAGCTATAAAGATAGTAGGATATTTTTCTATATTTTCTATTTTATCATAATGATTAATCGGTAAAGCAATATGCGCTAAGTTGGATTGCTGTTGAGCTATGAAATGCTGATTAATTTCAATAAGTCCTATATTCAGTGAGTTATAAAATTCTGGAACTAATCTAGCAACTTTTAATAAGTCTCTCATTAGTAAACCTCGGCCCGGACCAAGTTCTACTAAATTAATTTGCTTAGGCTCTCCCATTTGTTGCCACTGATTTATAGTCCAGAGACCAATAATTTCACCAAAAAGCTGGGATATTTCTGAAGCAGTAGTAAAATCTCCTTGAGCGCCCAACTTATTTTGCCATTGGTAATAAGATGCTGAATTCAACGATAATACTTCGCTCATCGTATGATCTACAGTTATATTACCATTTTGTTTAATTATGCTTCTTATTTTGGAATCGATTGGCATTTTAATCTTATTAATAAATAAATTCCCCACAGTAATATGGGTAATGATAAAGCCTGGCCGGTAGTCATCTCAATGAAAAATAGATTAATGTAATCGCCAGGTTCTCTCAGCATTTCAATTGTTATGCGGAAAATTGAATATAATATTAAAAATATTGAGCTATTTAAGCTAGGAATCCTAAGAGTTTTATATTTAAATATGCCAATAAATAATATTAAAAATAATACTGCCCCCTCAAAGAAACCTTCATATAGCTGGCTTGGGTGCCGTGGCTGCATGTCGCTATCTGGAAAAACCATTGCCCAAGGAACGTCGGTAATACGCCCATATAATTCACCATTAATAAAATTAGCTATTCTGCCTAAAAATAAACCAATAGGCCCCACAGCAGCTAATATATCAATAAAATTAATAAAATTAAGTTTGTATATTCGGCAAAATAAATAGGCAGATATAATAAGGCCAGCTAACCCACCGTGAAATGACATTCCACCTTCATAAGTTTTTAAAATGCTGATAGGGGTAGATAAATATTTAACTGGATCATAAAATACAATATAGCCTAATCTTCCGCCAATTATTACTCCAATAATTGCCCAACTAATAAAATCTTCAATATTCTTTTTAGTAATATTAGTATCAGATTTTTCAATGATTTTATTTGCATAAAACCAACCTATTAGCACACCAAATACATAAGCTAAAGAGTACCAATGTATATTTAAAGGCCCTAAAGTAAATTCTCTTATACTAACAGGCCCGATAGACAAAATAATAGGGTTAATATTGGGAAATTGCAACATTCTGTACCGTGTTAATTCTCATATGGCAACACTATACAAGACTATAAGAACTGCGGAAAGAACTAATATTTCCAATCTTACTATATTTCTTCTTGATCTTTTGATATTATTTTTCTATATTGAAATCTTATCGAAAAACTTTCTTTAAAGTAGTTTTTGGCGATTTAAACGCAAGCGGGTGTAGCTCAGGGGTAGAGCGCTACCTTGCCAAGGTCGAAGTCGAGAGTTCGAATCTCTTCACCCGCTCCAAATATAATTACCTTCCACCCTAAGCTACAAGTCAAGCTTAAAATTTTTATAGTTAGGTTCGCGATTTTTATATTGCTTATTTACTAAAAATAATATTAAAAGCTTTATTTTTTACTTCATAAATCTCTATTGATGGCGGGTGCATTTTCACTTAACCAAATTGATATTACTGTTATTCCCCTTCTCTCCAAAAATTATTTACTAATTGATCGCTATATTTGAATAATATTTAATTGTCAAAGTAAAGACAGGTTAGCTTACATAAAAAGCTTGTATTTTACTAAGCGATATAAATAAGAAAATTTGTACCAACATAATAAAAACTAAACTAAAATATCTTCTAAAATATGAAGTACTAACAAAATAAACAGAGTTATTACTTGGCAAAAATAGTTTCTTAGTAATGTTATAATAATAGAGTAAACTAATAGAAGAGCTTATTAAAATAATTATTATATCAACCCATAAATTTTGTTTAATAAGTAAATCTAAAATATTTAGTTTAATAATAAACAAACTACTTAAAGGCAAACCACTGCTGCAGATTAAACATAATACCACTAAAGCTCGCCATGCCATGTTATTAGTATCCCCTTCTTCATGATATGCCAAGATTGTAAACAGCGCCATTTTATTTAGGCCATCTGCAAATAATAATAAAAATAACAGAGAAAGATCTGTTTTAGTAGCTAGTAACAAAAAAACATAACCAATTTGTACCGATGCAGAATATATAATAATAGCTTTAATTTTGGTAGCTTTCCATGCTAAATATGAGCACATAATTATAGTTAACAAGGCTAATGGATGGATAAAGCTGACAAAATTATCGGCTATTTCCGAATAATCGATAGTGAAATGCATAAACCTAAATATGGTGTATATACCCACAATAGTTGATATAGCCGTAAGATAAATTAATATTACTGGCTTACAACCTTCGTAAGCACGTATCATCCAAAAATGCATAGGGAAAAAAGCTGTTTTCAATATAGCTCCTATTAAAAAGAAACTTATACCAGTTATGACTATTTTGGAGTTATACTGACCAGTCAACCTTTGCGCTATATCGGTCATATTAAGGCTACCGGTTACGCTAAGGAGGAAGCCGATAGCGAGCAATATTAAAGTTGCGCCAATTGTACCTAGTATAAGGTAATCAAAAGCGCCAACTATAGCTTTAGGATTATTTCCTTGCGCTATTAATACATAGCTGCTAAGAGATGAGATCTCAATAAAAACGTATAGATTAAAAAGATCATTAGTACTTAACATCCCAATATAACCGCTATGCGCAAATAAAAGAATCGTAAAAAATAATGATTGCCTTTTTTTGCTAATAGATTGGAGTATAGTGGTATTTATTAATCTATAACAACAGACTAGCACAAATAATAGGACAAGATTAACATATAAAATGAGTGGTTGGTTCAAATAATCTAGACGATATTCTATACCTATAGGAACTTGCCAATCACCAAAATTATATGATTGAGACCCTTTCTGGCCCATGTTATATAGGCCATATAAACTTAATAAGCAATTAGCTATTATAGCTATAGTTGCAATCATTCTAGCAATTATTACTCGTTGAAAAGCAAGAACAGAAAATAAGGCTGCAAAAAACGGTATTAAAACTTGTAGAGCTGGGAGATGTTTAATTAAGATCATCTGAGTCATTAAAGCTAATTTTACTCTCTAATATAGTACCAAATTGCTTGGAAATACGATAAATTAGACTTAGCCCTACAGATAGAGTAGCAAACCCAACTACTATAGCGGTGAGCATCAATACGTTAGGTAACGGACTAGTATATTGTTGAGTTTTATCTAATAAATCTATTGGGACAATACCGCCATTTACTTTTCCTAGAGCTAAATAAAAAATTAATACTGCACTTTGAAAAACTCCTAGTCCAATAATTTTACGAACATAATTGTCGCTAGTAAGCATAATGTATAAGCCACTGGTCAAGATTATTAAGGCGCAAAAATATATTAGTTGCGACATTATATTTTTTTAATCCTTATAGTAACTTTCTTACTATCAATTTCCACCTCGCTAACAAAATTTGGTTCAAAATCCTTAGCAAATTGTCCTAAGGTTTGCGTGCAAATAAAGTCACCATGTTTAGCCAGTATTTCTTTTATATCGTAATTAGTAGTAATTTCTAATAAAAGACGATCATTCATTGAGAAATTAGCATCTTTTCTGGCTTGCTGGATAAAACGCACCAGATCTCTAGCAATTCCTTCTTCATGTAATTCCTGAGTTATCACTAGATCTAATATTATTAATCCTTGACTATGGGTTAATGCTTTAGCACCTTTAGCATCTTTTGGTGCTAGCACTACTGAAAACTCATTTCCTTCCAATTTTTCTCCAGCTATATCTAATTTATCAGCTACAACCTGCCACTCATTTTTTTTATTAGCTGTGATAATATCTTTCATTTTATGAGGTAATCTTTTACCAACTACTGGGAAATTTATAACTAATCTTAAATCCGCCTCATTTTCTAAATCATCACGGTAAATTATCGATTTAACATTTACCTCATCTTTAATTAATTCCTCAAAAATTCTCAATTGTTCATTATTTTTACTAATAATTGTTAAACTATAGATTGGTTGGCGAACACGAATATTTTCTACACTACGGATAAATAAAGCATTGCTGCAAATATCTAGTACTTGATCCATGGTGTTTACTAAATTATCCTCAACATCTATCATATCTAAGACAGGAAAATTAGTCAAATGTACACTTTGCTTGCCAGTTAGCCCTAAATAAATCTCTTCAGAAATTAACGGTAATAATGAAGACATAGCGCACGACATCACCTCAAGGCAAGTATATAGAGTATTATAAGCATTTTGTTTATCTTCATCTTTCTCACTTTTCCAGAAGCGATTCCTACTTCTTCTAATATACCAGTTATTTAATATCTCAAAGAAATTAGAAACTGCTGCGTAAGCTATTTGAGTATCAAAATTATCCAAACCATGTTCGATTTTTTGTACAAAAATTTTAAGCTTAGCTAGGATATAACGGTCTAATACATTCTGGCTTAACCCATGGCTCGCTTTAAGGCCGTCAGCATTAGCATATAATGTAAAGAAATTATAGGCGTTCCATATAGGCTTGATAAACAGTCTTAGCGTGTCATAGACCATTTTGCCATCTTTATCTATTAGCAGCTCCTGACCTTTAACTACACTCGAAGATAACATCGTAACCCTTAAAGCATCTGAGCCATATTTATCAAATAGCTCAAGAGGGTCAGCATAATTATTTAGCCGTTTTGAGAGCTTTTGGCCAGTTGAGTCAAGTATAACACCATGGCAAATACAGTTTAAAAAAGGCGGGCGATCGAATAAAGCAGTTGATAATACCATTAAAGTATAAAACCAACCGCGCGTCTGTGCTGAGTACTCGACAATAAAATCAGCTGGGAAATGCTGTTCAAACCATTCTTTATTTTCAAAAGGATAATGTGCTTGACCGTAAGGCATAGAACCACTTTCAAACCAACAATCGAAAACATCCTCAATCCTACGCATCATCGATTTACCGGTAGGATCGTCAGGATTTGATCTTGTTAACTGATCAATAAATGGCCGGTGTAAATCCGTAACTTTAACCCCAAAATCTGCTTCTAGCTCTGCTAAAGAACCATATACATCAATTCTAGGGTATGCTGGATTATCTGATTTCCATACTGGTAACGGCGTACCCCAAAACCTATTACGGCTTATTGACCAATCGCGCGCATTCTCAAGCCATTTACCGAATAAATTATCTTTAACGCTACTTGGCACCCAGTTAATATTTTGATTCAATTCGACCATTCGGTCTTTAAATTCTGTAACCTTTACATACCAAGAAGGAACAGCTTTATATATTAAAGGCGTATCAGTGCGCCAGCAATGCGGATAATTATGAATATATTGCTCTGTCTTTAGCCAACTGCCTTGGTTTTTAAGTTTAATAATGATTGGGTCATTAGTATCAAATACTTGCATGCCTGCAAAATCTGGTATCTCGTTGGTAAATTTCCCGGCATTATCAACTGGACATACCAACTCTATACCATGCGACTGACACAAAATCTGATCATCCTCACCAAAGCCTGGAGCCATATGTACAATTCCTGTACCATCACCTTCCATAACAAAATCGCCAGCTAAGATTTTAAAGCTATTAGGATGATTTGCAAAATAATCAAATAAAGGTTTATATGTTAATCCGACAAGATCTTTGCCGGTTATCGTCTCATATTGCGTTGCTTCGTCGTAACCAAGCTCTTTAGCGTATTTAGCTAATGAGGATTTAGCTAAAATATAACAAATGTTATCCTTAGGAATTAGCACGTACTCTATACCTAAGCCGACAGCCAGAGCAAGGTTAGACGGCAGCGTCCATGGCGTAGTTGTCCAAGCGAGTATTCTGCATTCTTCATAGTTTCTAGAACTATTTGGTTTCTCATTAAGAACAAAGCTCACTGTAACTGCTTTATCTGTTCGCTCTCTGTAAGAGTTATCAAGCCTTGTTTCAAAATTAGATAAAGGCGTCTCACAAGCCCATGAATATGGCATTACTCGCATGGATTCGTATAACAGACCTTTTTTATATAACTCCTTAAAAGCCCATATAACAGACTCCATAAAGTCTTTATCCATAGTTTTATATGAATTATCAAAATCTACCCACCTAGCTTGACGGTTTACATATTCTTGCCAATCGCTAGCGTATTTCATTACCGACGAACGGCAATGATCGTTAAATTTCTCGATACCGAATTTAGTAATAGCCGCTCTACCTGAAATCCCCAGTTCTTTTTCAGCTTGCATTTCAGCAGGCAAACCATGACAATCCCACCCAAAACGGCGCTCTACTTTTTTTCCTTTAGTTGTCTGATAACGCGCATATACATCTTTAATAAAACCAGTCAGTAAATGTCCATAATGCGGAAGTCCATTAGCAAAAGGCGGACCATCATAGAAAATAAATTCGGATTGCTTATCTGCTATCCTATTATCGATTAGACTTTCTGTAGAAATCGCTTCTAGTAGGGGATTTGAAGGAGTCATAGAGCGCAGCATTTGAGCGTACTTTTGTGTATGTGAGGATGTGAACAATGGCTCAACGTCCAAATTATCAGCTGAAGTAGATTTTTGCCGTGAGTCTATTGATTTTTGAAAAGTATTATTGGCGCGCCAATAAGCTAAAATCTTTTTTTCGATAGCGGGAAAATCAGCATTGGATTGTACGTCTGGATAATATTTTTGAGTCATTTTAAAGGTTTGGTTATGTTTATTAATATCTGAGAGCTTAGAAGCCATAATTGTTAAGTCTTGAAATGGTCTTGCAATAACGGTAAGTCCCAATTTTTATTAGTTATTATATTCTCTATTCTTTAGTAAATTTGCTATTAAATGATAAGATTTAATCGCTTTATCTGGATCAAGTTCCATAAGCTCTGAACCGAGTTTTTCATTATTGTGTATATCCCATAAGCGGCAACTATCAGGGCTAATTTCATCAGCTAGCATAATCATGAAATCTTCCCCATTAAACACTCGGCCAAATTCCAGCTTACATTCAACTAATCGGATACCAATTCCAGCAAATAAACCACTTAAAAAATCATGAACGCGCCTTGCTTTATTTTTTATTTCTTTTATTTCTTTATAATTTAGCCAACCAAAATTATTTATCTGATGTTCATTAATTATAGGGTGCTTTAGTTCATTACTTCGGACTTTAAAATCAATAATTGGTTGATCAAATACGTAACCTTCTTCCATGGCAAATTCTTTAACAAATCTTCCACAAGCAACCGAAGAAATACATACTTGAACAGGAAAAATATCTACTGATTGTATTAATTGTTCTCGCATATTAAGTTTTTCTATCAAATGATTTTCTACACCAATCATATCTAGTTTTTCCATAATGAAAGAAGAAATATCATTATTAAGCACCCCTTTACCTGAAATCTCAAGGACTTGGCCATTTTCTAAAGTGATATTGTCAGTAAATGCCATAATGAAAGCGAAATCTTCTTCTGATTGGTACAAAATTTTACTTGCACCGTGATATAACATATGTTTCATTTAGCTTTTACTTTTAAAAATTTAAGCGTTGGCACAATTTTTGATAATCAATTATTGTAGGCTCAGGGCCTATAATAGAGAGAGTTGGTTTTGTAGCAAATATTTTTGACGCCATTTCTATGATATCAGATGTCTTGCTACTCATAACATATTCAATTGTCTCTTCAATTGGAATATATCTATTAAAAACTGTAAAATTCTTGCCTATTTCTTCGGATTTATAAGCAGATTTTTCTTGAGCCATATATAGGCTAGTTTTTAACTGTATTTTTGCTCTATCAAGTTCAGATTCTTTAATAGAATCGGTAATTTTTTTTATCTCTTCTACTAATTGGTCACTCAATAATATTAATTTATCATGCGCTGTAGCTGCATAAATATTAAATAGACCACTATCATAATACGAGCTATTGCTGCTACCAATCGAATATACTAAACCTAGATTTTCTCTTATTTGCTGGAATAAACGGGAAGACATACCGCCGCCAAGAATCAGACCAACTATTTGAGCATGATAAAACTTTTCAATATTAAGGTAAGCTACACTCTCAAAGCCTAGTAGTAAAGTTGTTTGTTCTAGATCTTTACTTACCGTTGAATGGCCACCAGTATAAACTGCTTTCTCAAACTTAGTATTTTCACCTAGTCTTAAATTAGCAAATAACTGACTGGCAAATTTTATTACTTCATCATGAGATATATTGCCAGCTACTGACAAATAAATATTTTCTGTATTATAATGCTTGTCTAAATAATTATTAAAATATTTTTTATTAAATTTAGCTAAAGTCTTACTAGTACCCAAAATGGATCTCCCTAGAGACTGATTCTGATACGCACTTTTATAAAACTCTTCATAAATATGTTCGTCCGGATTATCCTGTACTTGAGCAATTTCTTGTAAAATTACTTGATATTCTTTCTCTATCTCTTCCTGTGCAAATACTGAGTTTTGTATTATATCTGCTAATATACTTAGTGCTTCATAACAATTATTATGCAATACTTTGGAATAATATACCGTTTGCTCATAACCAGTATAAGCGTTAAAGTGCCCCCCTATTGCATCGAATGCTTCAGCAATTTCTTTAGCACTGCGAGTGGTGGTTCCTTTAAATGCCATATGTTCAAGGAAATGAGATATACCTATCTCGTTTAGATTTTCATAACGACTCCCAACATTAACTATTAAATTAATGGCAACAGAATTTACATGTGGCATATTATAGGTAAGGACTGTGAATCCGTTATCGAGCTTACTTGCGTTGAAGGTCATGTGTATTATTTTTAGATGTTATTTTTTCTAAAAATACCTTGTTAAGCCTGATTAGGCAAGGAGAAAAGAGTAGACTTTTTTGTTACTTAGCCTGAACTATTAAGAGCGAAAATATCAGTTCAAGAGAGGAGTGGCTTAAAATTGTCATACTAAGGAAGCCGTTAGGCCGATATATTGAGACAGATAAAATAATTCTTCGGACTATTTTTTAAAAATTAAAATTAAACATAAATTATATCTACTTTTAAGCTTTTTGAAAAAGCTCTATTGCCCTTTTAACTTGGCTTCCTAGCTTTTCTCTTAATAGTCTCGCTTATACTTAATAACAATTATGCAATTTGCGGCAAAAGCCCTCTCAATAGTAATTCTTTAGATAGATTGAACGCTTTTCCTAGCTATCCCTATGTTTTTTAGGCGTTCGCATACTTTTTCAAATACTGGCCTTGGTAAAATATCAGGAGTAACAACTTCTATATATTTATTATCTTTGATTTCTAAAGAAAATGATGGTTCATGAAATTCAGGGCCATCAATCTCCCTAGCGATTTTTATAAAATTACCAATTATGTGGCTATTACAATAATCCGATCTGCTAATCATTCTTTTAGCAAGTCTATTAATATACATATCAGATTTTACAGTATAAGTGAAAGCCAGAGCGAGGCTTAGCATAATTCTTTGGCGATGACAAAATGGAATATCGGATGCTAAGATAAATTCAACTATAAAATTAGCGCGCAAAGTTTTATCAATATTTTTATTGAATTGAGCTAATAAAATTGCTAATTCAATAATAGAAACCGTAATATAATCAGGATTAATCAAAAGAGGCTCTATCACTTGAAGGTATTTATCAATTTTACAGAGGTTAGGATCAAATTTTACTAATGCTCTGATCCGTTCGTAAATAATATCCTTTCTCTGTTCTTCAATAGGTAACGAAATAAATCTTACGCCTTCTTTTAATCCATAATTTGAAATGATTATTTTTTCTGGTGAAAAAACTTCGAACATTGATTTAGCAATTAAAATTGCATTATAATCAATTTTTCTTGGGTCATATTGTATTCTTGTTTTATTAATACGAACAAGCTTTTCTAAATAAAGTTCAAACTCTACTCTACTAATTCCTAAATTATGTAAATTTTTTAGGGGGTACTGCACGGACTCCATATAATATCTACCGATTAACCGAAGTGCTCCACCAATCAGATAGAGGTTTGGATAATGTTGTTCGCCAAACTCTTTCTTAATCATTTGACTAATTATAACAGTATCATCAAATCGATTCTCTGAAAGAAGCTTGGTGCCAAGAGGTAAAGATTTTAAATTTCCTACTTTTTTATCTGCTATTTGAGCTAATTCTAAGCTACCGCCTCCTAAATCTGCAACCACACCGAATGCATTATTGATGCCAGAAATTAAGCCAGCAGCAGTTAGGTATGCTTCACGGTCTCCAGAGATGATATCTATATCAAGATTAAATCTCTGTTTTACTATATTCTTAAACTGCTCTGCTTTGGGGTGACCACGAAGTACAGCTGTTGCCACACATTTAATATTAGTGACTGCCAGTGTTTTGAAAATGTGCATTAAATATTGTAATGATAAATAAGCTTGATGCCGACCTTCTAATTCATCAGATTTAAGCAAATTAGCGATATCACTTTTAAACTTATCATTAAAAATTTCAGGCGCACCAAGTTCATCACATTCGTAAACTACAGCCCTAATGGCATTATAGCCTATATCGATAATGGCTGAACGCATTGGTATTTATCTAATTATTTATTTATTCTTTGTAGAATGGTAACTTTTGCATAGACATAGTATGGATAGCAGCAAAAGCTCAACACCTTTACATCATATGGAAGAAAATTTTGGCTCAGATAATTTTAACTCCTGCTGCGTCACTTCTTATCCTCGAAAAAGATCCCTTATAAATACAGCTAATCCTACAAATTAATTATTTTCCCGCAATGTTGGTATACTATTAAACCTCAGTGGTAGCGTCTTCATCATTCTTTATTTCTTCTTCCGATATATCATTGTCCTTATTAGGATCAAAAGGCTCTTGAGTTGGTATAAAGGTAGGGGGTAATAGACGACTTGTAAAGAACTTATCTTCATAATATTTGATTTTCATAGACTTAATAGGAGGGAAAGACTCAATCAATACTATTTGTTCATCTTTGGGTAATTGAATTACTTCTTGTGGTAGTAATAATGCTCTTTGAACTTGCGACACGTTTTTTGTTCTGGTTGAAATATTGAGATCAAAGAATAAAGGCTTACTAAAAGATTCTTGCTCCACCGTTTTATTACCACAAAGCTGTGATATTAAATTAGCAGTCTCATAATTGTTGGCTGCAAAAGTGATACGGAAGGTAGAATTTGATAAGAAAGAATTCATTCCTGCATCTTCATAGGTACCTTTAAGCTGCTGAGTATCTTGAATAATTAAGAACAACCGTACTCTGTATCCTCTAAAATAAGCAATGCCTGCTTTAAAAGTTTCCATTTTACCTAAAGTAGGAAACTCATCAAGTAAAAACATTACACCGTAAGGTTCTTCTTTAAGGTCTGGCATTTTACGGCTTAAAAATTCAGTGGATTGCTGATAGAATACCTGCATTAGTTTTTGCAAACGCTGGATATTATCAGGAGTTAAACCAACATATACAGTTGTTTTTGTTTTCTTAAATTCCTGTACATTAAAATCTGATGAAGCAGTAGCAGCATCAATTAACGGGTTAGCCCATAATTCTAAAGAAGAATTCATAGTAGAAATAACACCAGAACGCTCTTTATCTGCTTTCTGTAAGAAGGCAGCAATATTCATATATGCTACTGGATGTATTACTTTCCCAAGGGTATCCAGCACAACTGCTAGATTATATACCACATCATCACTACGCATGGTGCGAACTACTTCCCCAAAAGATTTAGTTTTGCTTGGATCAGCAATTAGGTATAAGGTTACACCAAGGAATAGGCTACGTGCTTCATTATTCCAAAAATCCTTTTCCGGCATAATCAAATTGGAAATTTTCTGAACATCATCTACCATTTGTCCAGGCTTAGTGCTAACCCAGTCTATCGGATTGTAACAATGAGTAATTCCATCTGGATTAGATGGTTCCCAAACAAATACTTTTTGTCCATGTTTTTCTCTCCATCCACTAGTGAGGCCATGATTTTCTAATTTAATATCATGGACAACTACTGAATGCTCCCAGAATAATAAATTTGGTATAACAAATCCTACACCTTTACCAGAGCCGGTTGGAGCAAAAAGTAGTGCATGTTGAAAGCCATCAGCTACGAAATATCCCCCCGTATTTACTCCAAGTAGCACTCCATGTTTTGCACGTAGCCCTGCTCGTTCTATATCGGAAGGAGAAGCCCAACTGGCATCACCATATACTTTTTCCTTAATCTTACCAAACTCCATACTTTTGATTTTGCTAAAGTTCTTAACATAAAATATTAAGGCTATAATTGTAGGCGTAAATAAAGCAAATATTAATTTAATTTTTAAGTAATCGTAAGCGTCAAATTTTAGTTGTGACCAAACCGTTATTAACCAGTAACCCCATTTATATGCAATATTAATTGCTTCTATGTTTAAACCTATATTCTTCGTTTCATTGGTAACAAGCCCGGTCAATGCGCCGGTTCCCCATAAAACTGCAAAAAGAACAACAGGGTGAAGCAACGCATGCCCTACTATGTTCCTTATAATTTTGAGAACTTTATACCATTCCATCGCTAACCCTACTTTTTTTATAGTATATTTCTGAAACGTACCTCTTTCCTCCGTGGCCCCGTTTTAATTGCACTACTATATCTACAACTGCTAATATATATTTTTTAATTTCTTCAGGAGGCATCCCTAAACTAGCCTGCATTACCATTAATTTAAGTTGCTCTAAAGCCATTTCTGGGCTGTCAGCATGTAATGTTGAGATAGAACCAGGATGGCCAGTATTAATTGCTCGTAGAAAGCTAAAAGCTTCAGCTCCTCTAAGTTCTCCAACAATAATTCGGTCTGGCCTTAAACGTAAACAAGCTTCGATTAAATCTTGTACAGTAACTTTTGCCCGCCCCTGTCCACCTTTCGAAGCAAGTAAATGTACTCTATTGGGATGATTTATGATAACTTCACGCGCATCTTCTACTGTAATTATTCTTTCCTCTAAAGGAATTTCCCCTAGAGCAGCGTTAGTAAAAGTGGTTTTACCAGTCGAGGTACCACCGCTAATTATAATGTTTTTTTTAGTTAGTACAGCGTGCCGAATAAACTCTTTAATTTTTTTTTCTTTAAGATAATTATTTAAGATTCCTTCATTTTCATCTATTACAGTTCCAGTAACAGTATCATCAAAAGCCCCCATTTTAGCGTACTCATCTAAAGAAAGATGCATAGTACTGCCTTTTCTAATGGAATAGGCGACAAGTCTAGGTTCGCAAGCAGGTGGAAACACTATTTGGATACGATAACCGTTAGGCAGCGATGCAGAAAGAAGAGGTTTTTCTTCAGAAATGTCTTGTTCTGTTGATTGCGCTACTAGTCTACCGAGAGCAATTAAATGATCGAAATCAAGTTCAGGTATTAATTTACTATATAACTCCCCTTTTTTTTCAACAAATACTTCGCCGGGTTTATTAACCATAATTTCATTAACGCCCTCTTCAGCAAATAATTCTCTAAATGGCAATAAAAACGTTTCTAATGCGGCGTATTCTGCAGTCATCTTTATCTTCATTTATTGTTTAGTAAAAATTACTGCATCAACCTAGACTTTTGCAGCACTTTTTTGGGAAATTTATAATCTTTATTAACATAAATTTTGATAGTAGTACCTTGATCTATAGTAACTGTCGGCTTAAATTGTTGTGTTAACATATCTTTAACCGTGTTGCTTACATCAGTAAACGCTTGTTTGGAAGCATTTTGTGCTTGGGTTGGAGTAGCGGCCGTAGCCGTTGTGCTAAGTAGACTCGCTGCTGCGGTATTAACTGCTGTCATCAAAATACTAATTCTTTGACCATTTTCTGCTCCAGTAGTAGTTTGCGCTGTAACGCAAGCTTGCGATATACTAGTATAAGCCGCTGTGGTTTTATCAGTAAGAGCGTTAGTAACTTCCGTGCAAATTTTTTGGATTTTTGTATTCTCTGAGTTAGCATTATCTTGAAAAATTTGCAAAGCTAAATTTTGTATGTTTGTAGCTTGCGCAGTATTAGCTGCTGCTGCCTGAGAATTAATAGGAGGGGCTATAACTTTATCCAGAGCTTGCGCAAAACCAATGTTAAAGGCTGAAATTAAAACAGCATTAGCTATACGTTCCTTGAATTTATTATCCACCCTTCCTTGGGCTCCGGCTCTTCCTAAATCATCAGTAGTGGTACCTTGTAAATTAATTACATACCCATTAGATAAATCAATTCTTGTCCATATTATTGAAATCCTTCCAGAAGTTTCGGTCACATTGCCATAAGATCCAAAAACTTTAGAACCTTTCGGAATTAAAATAACTTTTTCTTTCTCTGAATATACGTCTCTATTAATTATTGCTTTAACTTCACCGCCAAAATCCGTGTTAATTGCCGTTTCTACTACTGCGGTAATGATTTTACCACGAGCTAGTACAAACTCCATATTACCTCTGTCTTTGAAAGTCACTTCTTGTTCCACTTGTTCTGCTGTCTTCTGAGATTCAGCTCCTCCTAATAATACTATAGAAGACTTTCTTTTTGCTTCTTTACGTCTTTTTTCTTCATCATTATCCACTAATTTCACAGGAAGCTCAGCCGTTAACGGTAAAGCAGGTTTTTCTACGGCCGGCAGCGGAGTAGGAGGAGGCGCTAATGGTATTACTGGCAGTTCAACTGGCGGTGGCGGAGGGGGTAATGTCGCTACCGGCGTTTCTAATGCTGGCGGAGACGGTAATGTGGGAATGTTTAGCGGAGGGCTTTCTATTTCTTGGACTGGCTTAGCAATACCGGAAGGCAAGGGCACCGGTGCATCATGAGAACTTTTATTATTTATAAATAGATTGAAAAAAATATATATAAAAATTCCACAAATAATTACGACTATAAAAATACTTTGCTTAGGATTAGAAGCAACCTTTGAGAGTTCATTCTGAACCTCTGGCAGCGCTGCTCCCGGCTCTTTTGCTGTTAAATCTGTATTATTTTCTTGTGTCATATATTGTATTAAATTAACTTTAATAATTTTGTTTTAGTTCAAAAAGAAGCGTAACTGACGTCTTGATGGAAAGCCACAACTCTCATCTTGGTCAGATCTGTACCTCACAACTAGTCGCCTGTTATTGCGAGTAATGAGTAAGTACAACGTAATACAATCTTTGGAGTTATAGATATAGTTTTGTAAGACCAGCACGGCTATTCCCTGGCCTTAAGTAATAATATTCTCTACTCTCAATGAATCATAGATTCATTCTCTTTTCGTCCTTTTATTTGGATAATAAAACCTAATTAGGTAAACTAAGTCTTTTTCTTCTCCATCCTCTAATTCTCTCGAAACAATATCAAATTGATATGTTCTCTTGTTGGTTAATACGGTCATATTGGTGCGCATATTTTTTTCTAATGGTTTTATAAACAGCCTATTTGCTAAAGGTGTTATTTTCCAAGCATAAGTATCGCCTACAGTAATGGTCTTTATTTCTTCATTTGGAGCAAACTCTATGTGCGACTGAAAGCCAAAATGCAAGACTAATAAGAAAACTTCATTAGGGTTGTAGATGTAGGTTTTAATTCGACTATCAGTAGTTAAAGATAACTCATCCATATTTTTTACACTTTGACTGCCATTGGCATTAAAAGCGCTAAATAACATTGCTATTGCGCAAAAAAATCTAACTATTATCATCATCTACCCTGTAACCATTAATTTGGAATCCAACTGGATTAGCATCTCGATCTTGTTCAGTAAGTTCCATAGGAATATACTGAAAGTTAATCACAGATATTTTGTTGTAAGCATTTTGACTGCCACTTGTTTCATTAACAGAAAATCTTACCATATATTTATTTTTTTCTACCAATGACCATGATTTGATTGTTAAAAAAGTTGTATTACTTTGTGCATATTTTATGGTTGGGTCAATCTCTTTATTTCTTATATAACCTAAATAGTTATAAAAAACTTCATTGGTAGAGAATAAACGTACAATTTGCCTAGCTTCAGTATTAAAGTCAACTGGATTATAAGTTTCTCTGGCTATAAGATATTTTTTAATAAAATATCTCGCAAGAGCATCATTGCCATTTAAAATTTCACTAGAAATAGGGTTTACGATCGTTGCAGCACCAGTATTATCATTAATTTGGATAACAAATGGATCAAATTCTTTAGAATTAACTACAAAAGTGATAGCAATAATAGAAATCGCTACAAGTAACATTAGAATTAATAGTAGTACTAATAATAAATTACGCTGTACTTTAATTTTGGCAGCTCTTTCTTCGTACCAATTTCTAGTAGCTCTAACTACATTATTACCAGCGTTCACAGAAGACACCGTGCCGTCTGGCGCTAAAACGGCTGGCTCCTTTAGGCGGTTAAGTAAATTTGATATTTTGAACATTTACGTACTATCTGATAATTTAACTTTTATATTTTATATAATATCTCTATTAACCAACCTTCTAATACAAGGATTACCTTTGGCAACACTTATTTCAAGTGATTCAGCTGAAACGCAAGGGCTTTTTATCTCATATGGCGGGCCAGGAGTACACGATAGTAATGGAAATAACATCATTGAAAGTAATAAAAATTTTAATAGTCTTATCATTATTGCTTGAAAATTAATTTATAACTAGTACAAGGTAACCTAGTATACGATAGTTCTCAAGTATATTTTATAAAAAGTTATATTTAAAGTAGATTTTTTATTCTTACTGCTTATATTTGCTACCACCTATATTAGTTAAAAGATCTTAAAAAATTAAACTTTTTATTAAGTGACAAGGGTAGGAGCGGGCTTAAATATATATGCGCGCAAATGCGGAAGATGATGAAGAAAAATTCTTGAAATATGCAAAATATAAAAATTTAATGTTTCTGGTATTGTAGCAACAAAACTAATTTTTTCTTACCTTTGAAGTTCTAATTTAGGAAAAAATAATAATTATTCTTTTAAAAACTATGGTAAGGTTTTAAAAAAATAATTAATTAAACTCTACTGATGGATCCAATATTAACTTCGGTTCAGGAATATATTAAATCCGGGGAATATTTTACTGATGCTAGGAAATGGTATAATTTTAAATATATTTCCCCAATTATACATCGGTCTTTTTTATTGTTATTCGCCATTGTTTTCCTTATATTACTAAGCATAATACTTATTAACATAAATTCGGTGCTACCTCTAGTAAAGCAAGTAAGATATGCAATTGCTTCTAATTCATTTCACAGTAGTGCAATTATACACCGCGCTAATAAAAAAGATGCTAACCCACTTAATGCTATCGCAGATATTATGGTAAGGAATTATTTGATACACCGAGAATCTTATGATTATGACCGGCTAAAAAATCAATTTATGTTTATCCAAAATAATTCTACGCGTATAATATTTAAGCAATTTGCTAATTATATGAATATTGATAATCCAGTATCGCCGGTAATGCGCTATCAAAAAGCTTATAAAAGAGCCATAGAGATAATCTCGGTTAATTATAACCAGAATGGCGAAGCTGTGGTTATATTCCAATCTGTAGCTCAAAATAATCTTGCAGAGATATTAGAAATGATAATATGGCAAGCTGTTATCGGGTTCCAAATCGATCCTATTAGGCAAGATTTACCCGTTGGTTCAAAATTTAATTTTGCAGTCACTAATTACAAACTTAAATTGTTAGAAGATAAAAGTAAAAAATAAAATGAAACTGTTCTTAACTTTTTTTATAGTAGCGTTATTTACAAATACTACTTTAGCCACACGAGAAAGTAGGCCAATGCCTATTGACCCTAGAATAAGAGTTATGGTATATAGTCCAGATGATGTATTTAAATTTACTGGCTATTATGGTTACCAAGCAAGCATAGAACTGGCCAAAGATGAAGAAATTGTAAGTATATCAATGGGAGATACTACTTCTTGGCAAATTGTACCTGCAGGTCATAGGATTTTTATAAAACCTATGGAGCAAGATGCAACAACTAATATGACGCTTATCACTAATAAGCGAACTTATTTTTTTGAATTATACGCTGCAGAAACTACCAGCATGAGAGATCCAAATATGGTGTTTAATGTTAGGTTTATATATCCAGATGAAGAAGGTTCTGAACATTTGCAAAATTATAGCACTTCTTCTACCGGGCCAGATTTAACTCATCCAGAGAAGTATAACTTTAATTATTCTATTAGTGGCAATGAAGAAATAGCACCAATTAAAATTTTTGACGATGGCGAATTTACTTATCTCCAATTTAGAGATAAAAACGCTGAACTTCCTGCTGTTTTTGCTGTTGATGAATCCTTACGAGAATCTATGGTGAATTATCGTTTAGCCCAAGATAATGCTAACATGATTATTATAGAACAAGTTTTCCCTAAATTATCCATACGCAACGGCAAAAAAATTGTATGTGTATTCAATGAAGCATTCCGGCCTTATTGATAACGTAACCTATTATTGATGACCAGGTATTTTCTTCATAATACTTGTCCGAGCAAGATGGCTATTCACAGCTTCTTCTTTTCTTTTCTTACCTCACTAAACTTTTTCTAAAAACTAGCTAAAGTTTATTGCTAGCTCACATATTATTTTACTTAGTTAATTTAAAGATTATTTAACAAAAGAAGTTTATACCCTTTTTCTAAATACCACCAATTAACAACCACGCCTAACCAAAGGAAAGCAATAAGTAAGAAGGTGATATTTTTGTAAACCGTAAAGAGAAATCCTATTTTTTAAGAGTTAAACCTTTTGAGATATATAATGAAAGACACTTTCAATCAGGAAAACTTGGCACCACAATATAAATTTCGGCTTTCGCCAATACTATAACAAATGAGATGCCTATAATTAAAATTTTTTGTTCAAAGGCTTGTATGAATTTATATATAATTTCCAATTTAAGATGCTGTAAAATTTTTTGTTAAGTTATTTAATATATACCCATCGCCAATGAAAGTACTGGAGAAATCTTTGGAAATAGGTTACAAATGTAGTTATGATAAAATTTCAACCGCTCAGTAACGAACAAAAAAAAGATTTAGAACTCCGTCATCGTTATG
>Ga0335396_10000225_pt1 | contig 75118 bp, 70 predicted proteins | sample FRY02_FD_205743 | JGI IMG/M metagenome (GOLD analysis project Ga0335396, IMG submission 205743) | Freshwater microbial communities from Lake Fryxell liftoff mats and glacier meltwater in Antarctica - FRY-02 (spades assembly) (version 2) | ecosystem: Environmental > Aquatic > Freshwater > Ice >...
CTAAGTTTGGGTCGGCATCAAGCATCGCCTCAAAAACTGAGAGCACATCGTCTGGGCATTCGGCGCAAGGCACGACATCTGGGTCGGTGACAACGAAATATCCGTCTGAACCAAGTTCTGGCACGAGGCCGCTGAGCCACGGCCCGCGGTGACCAAAATTTATTTCGTTGAATCGCACCTGGTACTTAGTTGCCTTGAGGTACTCAACGAGGGGCGGATAGGTGCTCTGGTTGTCGCAAAACCAAATATCTTGCTGTCCTATTTTCTCAAGCCATGCGACTAGTTGAAGTAGCGGTTCGAGCCGATCACGCGTGGTGATGATGATCGGGTATTGCCTGCTGGATTCTGATGCGGCACCCACTATTTTTGCTGCGACAATTTGGCGGCAATTCGGCTTAGTCGCTGGCCGATGCGATAACTGCGTGACGCCTCGACCGCGGCGATGCGCGTTCGCAGACGGTCGCGCTGGTCTGCCATGGCTGAGTGCATGTCGATCAGTTGACCATGTTCGGACGTGAGCGCGTCGAGTTGGCCCTGCAGCTTGTTGCGCTGTTCGACAAGTTCTTCGAGGCCACCACGGGTTTGCAAGAGTTCGCGGCGGGTCTTGACGAGTTCGGCAATCTTGGTCTCAGCGTATTGGCTGATCCGCTCGTTTTTCATCCGCAGGCCGTGGGCCTCTGTGAAAAGGTCTTTGATCAGTTCGTCCCGATCGTCAGTTGGTGATTCCATCAACGAATAGCATACTAACTAATGAAGGTTGAGCATTTTAACGGTGGTCGTCTTCGCCGATGGGGATTGCTCGTTTGGTAGGTTTACAGAGGTGAAAATTGATACCGCTCTCCTTAAGCGCTGCAGTCGATGGATCGAATTCGGTTATGCAGTTTTGCTGATTGCGGCGTTAACGCAGGGTCCGATTCTCTCGTTGTGGAATAGGGCGGATCAAGGATCCCTTGGATATCAGGTTGATGTGGCCGTATTTTGTACCTATTTTTTGGTGCAGTTGCCAGCGATTGCTCTACTTGGTCGACGAATTAGTCTCAGTAAAAACATGCTGGGACCGATTGGGGTCCTATTTCTGCTGCTGGCATGGTTGCTGGCGTCAACAGGTTGGTCAACGTATCGAAGTCAAACCATGATCCAGATTTCGGCTCTGGTAGCGACATGCTGCGCAGGAATTTATTTCGCAAAAAGTTTCAAATTTCGGCAGCAGATAGCAATAGTCGCAGTCGCAATGCAGCCAGGTTTAATAGCTTCCTGGTGGGCGGTCACGCGTAGCTGGAAGGGCGCAGACACTGCGCGCGTTTATTGGATCGCTACTTGTAAGACGAGCAGTTATGTAACGGCCCAAGACTGCCAAGTTCGCGAACGAGGTAATTGGATAGGTATATATTTCAATAAAAATTCATTGGCACCAGTAGCAGTAGTGGGGATGTTTACTCTCCTTCTATTAATTTGGTTTGTGGTTTCAAAGCGATCCGGTAAATGGTGGCCGGCAATTGCGTTCTTGTTGGTTGATGTGCTGATCCTTAATTATGCGGTTTTTGATCGAACTGATTCTGCTACTGCACTTGTAGCCGCGTTTGGCGGAATTGGAGTCTGGTTATTCTGGAGCGTTGCGAGATATATCTCACGTCGGACTCCAGAGTGGTCCAAGACTATTCGGAACGCTGTGTTTGCTATTTTTTCTGGGATAATGGCCTTAGGGGTTTGGGTTCTCAACCATTACGAGGCATACATAGCGTCTCAGTTTGGCAAACAGCCAGCGTTCGACGGACGCGACATCTATTGGGCTGCCGCGTGGGATGCAGTTAAGACCAGACCTTGGATCGGTTGGGGATGGATGTCGGCCTGGTTTACCGGATCTTTTCGCGACGGTCTCACCGACTCTTTGCAGTACGACTACTTTTCACACAATGGGTATCTAGATATTTTGCTCGGCGGGGGGCTTGTAGCCGGGGTGTTGTTCTCATTGTGGGTGCTTTGGTCCGGTGAACGCGCGATCAAAACGTCGCTAAAGGCTGAAGGCGGTCAATGGACTTTCTCTATGGCGGTTTTGGTTCTTATCGCTGCTAGTCAAGAAAGCATTTTTGTTGGTGGCAATTTCTTACTGCTACTGCTGGTCGCCGCATTATCTGGTCCGATATTCGTTATGGCAGAACCAGACGACTCATAAAATCTCTCGGGTCGTCGGGCTGTTCTAGGAGTGCATCTGGCGACAATGACGAAACAGCCACGTGCGTTATGAGCGGATGTTTTGGTCGTTCGCCGAATTCATAGTCACTGAGTAGTTCTTCGTGCATCTTTTCGCCGGGGCGCAAACCAGTGAATTCAATTGCAATCTTTCGCCCTGATCGCTGAATCAATTGTTGCGCGACATCATGGATACGCACAGGCGTTCCCATGTCGAGAACAAGGCATTCTCCAGAGAGGCCAATCGCCCCGGCCTGCACGACAAGTTGGACTGACTCGCCAATGGTCATAAAGAAGCGCGTGACTTCTTTGTCGGTCACTGTTACTGGCCCACCCTTTTCGATTTGCTCTTTAAATGTTTCGAGAACGCTCCCGCGAGATCCCAACACATTTCCGAAACGCACGGAAATAAACGTGCAGTTCGGGAATCGTTCACCGAAGTCAGCAGTTAGCCGCTCGGCGACTCTCTTCGAATATCCGAGAACACTTGTCGGATTTGCTGCTTTATCCGTGGAGATATTGACGAAAACATTCACGCCAAAGGCAACTGCCGCATTCAGCACATTGAGGGTTCCGAATACGTTTGTCTTGTATGCCTCTCGTGGGTGTTTCTCAAGCAGTGGAAGATGTTTTAAGGCGGCGGCGTGAAACACGACATGGGGTCTGCGTTCTCTAAATATCTCATCAACCGCAGATTGATCTCTGATATCGCACAGAACGGTTAGGGGGGTGTCAAGTAGAGCTCGACCGTGAATTGAAAGTTCTACCGAGTGCAACGCGCTCTCGTCTCTGTCAAGCATGATCATTTCGGCTGGTTTAAAACGGATCAGTTGGCGGCAAAGTTCGCTCCCAATGCTCCCGCCTGCTCCGGTGACCAAGACCCTCTTGCCTTCGATGTATTCAGATACCTGAGCAAGGTCGGTTTTAACTTGCTGCCGCCGCAGTAGGTCTTCTGGGGCGATGTCACGAATATCTTCGGCGACGATTTCTCTGTCGTACAACTCGTATACCGGTGGCAGAATTTTAACCTTCAGGTCGTTGAGTTCCGCGAGCGTCACCAAGTCGCGAATTGTGTCCGCATCAGCCGTCGGAATGGCAATTAGCAAAACTTCTGCCCGGGTCCGTCCGCGGGCTTCTGCGATCGATGTTCGATCTCCAAGCACAGGGACGCCCATAATTGAAAGTCGTTGCACGAATGGATTGTCGTCAAGTATCCCCACAGGGAGATAAGGGGAATTGGGATTGCGCAATAGTGAACCAAGAAGTTGCTGGCCACCGTCGCCAGCACCGAAAACTAGTGCTCTTGCTGAGGTGCGCTCTGTTGGTCGTTGCGACTGCGCCAGTAAAACACGCCATGCATATCTAACTCCGGTAGTGGAACATAATCCAATGATCCCGCCGATTACGACTGCACTCTGCGGTATTGGGCGCGTCGAGCTCCACAGAGAGTTAAGGCTCGCAAGGATCACAGTCGTTATCACGGCCGATGTCACGAGCGCTGCGATCTCGTCGAAACTCCCGTAACGCCATCGGCGTCGGTAGAGACCGACTGAATATCCAACGATAAATTGCACTGTGGCCACAACCGGAACCAGTATCACTACGCCGGCAACTCCTGGCCTGAGCGTTCCCTCCAAGCGCACGAGTGCAGCGATAGCTATCGCCACCGACCAAGCGATTACATCAAACGTGACTCGAATTAAAGTTGATGCAACCCCTACTGGGCGCCTTTGAGCCAACTTCCTAATTAACGGGGCAAAGGAGTCGGCGGACTTCATCAGCCCCTCATTCTATGTCTGCACCTAATGAGTCAATATGCCGAGTCTGGGTAAGGAAATGGACCAACAGATAGTCTTAAGGGGTGCCACAACAAGGACCTCAGACTTTTCAGGAGGCCATCGAAGGCTTTTCGAGCCGTCGTTCGGTCGTAGGAATCGTTGGTCTAGGCTATGTCGGTCTCCCGCTGATATTGCGCTACTGCGCGGTCGGAGTCAAGGTGATTGGTCTCGATATCGATGCCAGCAAAGTCGATCGTTTGAACGAGGGCAAAAGCTATATTGCCCATTTGCCAGATGCAAGAATCGCTGAGGCGGTCAAGTCGGGGTTTGTCGCGACAACAGATTTCTCAATGGTCGCTGACTGCGATGCTCTCATATTGTGCGTTCCAACCCCATTATCGGTACACCGTGAACCCGATCTTTCTTTTGTCGTGAATACCGTAGATACCTTGGTTCCGAATCTGCGAGTCGGTCAGGTGATTTCGCTAGAAAGCACAACTTACCCAGGTACGACAGAAGAAATCGTCGTACCTAGAGTTAGTTCAACTGGTCTTGAAGTTGGAAAGGATATTTTTGTTGTCTACTCTCCCGAGCGAGAGGATCCAGGTAATCCGAATTTCGAAACGCGTTCAATCCCTAAGTTGATCGGTGGGCACACGCCGCAATGCCTTGAAGTTGGCATGGCTCTCTATTCGCTAGCAATCGACAAACTGGTTCCGATGAGTTCGGCGAAGGCCGCTGAGATGACCAAGTTGCTAGAAAACATCCATCGCTCGGTGAATATTGGTCTCGTAAATGAGATGAAGATTGTTGCCGACAAGATGGGCATCGACATTTTTGAAGTTATAGACGCTGCGGCTACAAAGCCATTTGGCTTTACTGCTTTTTACCCAGGGCCGGGTCTCGGCGGACACTGTATTCCTATCGACCCGTTCTACTTGACATGGAAGGCTCGCGAGTTTGGAATTAATACACGCTTTATAGAACTGGCAGGCGAAGTCAATTCGGCTATGCCTAAATGGATTGTTTCAAAACTCGCGGACGCACTTAACGAGCGCAGCAAGTCGTTAAGGAACAGTAAAATTCTTATTCTTGGAATCGCGTACAAGAAGAACGTGGATGATATGCGAGAGTCTCCGTCGGTCGAGATAATGGAACTGCTAGAGGAAAAGGGTGCGGTTATTTCGTACAGCGATCCGTATGTTCCAGTGTTTCCCAAGTTACGCGAACATTTTTTCAATCTTTCAAGTGTCGCACTAACGCCGGAGTCCATTGCCCAGTTCGACGCTGTCGTGCTAGCGACCAACCATGATTCGTTTGACTATAAATTGATCCAGGAATTTGGCGCCCTTATTGTCGATAGTCGCGGCGTATTTCGTGAACCCTTCACGAACGTCGTAAAGGCTTAGAGTGGCGTTTCCATTAATTGAGGAACGAAAAGTTAGGTTCGCATTGGTCGGCTGCGGACGCATCTCTAAAAATCACTTCGAAGCGATTGCGCATCACGCATCTGACGCCGAATTAGTCGATGTTTGTGATATCGACGCGATGGCGCTCGAAGCAGCCATTTCGCTGACAGGCGCTAAGGGCCATAGTTCGATCGCCGATCTGCTGGATTCGACGTCGGCTGACTGCGTGGTCGTGGCCACGCCGTCCGGGCTGCATTCCGAGGAGGTTTGTTTGATTGCCGAATCTGGGCGACATGCGATTTCGGAGAAGCCAATGGCCACAAATTGGGCAGATGGCTTGAAAATGGTCAATGTCTGTGATCGCGCAAATGTCCGGTTATTTGTCGTCAAACAGAATCGCCATAACAAGACATTGTCGCTATTGAAGCGGGCGATTGATGATGGTCGATTTGGTCGTATATATATGGTCAGCGTAAATGTGTTCTGGACACGCCCTCAGGAGTATTACGACGCAGCAAAATGGCGCGGCACTTGGGCACTAGACGGCGGCGCGCTAATGAACCAGGCGAGTCATTATGTGGATCTTCTGGACTGGCTAGTTGGACCAGTTGAAGGCATCCATGCGATGACTGCGACCTTGGCGCGATCGATTGAGGCCGAGGACACGGGGGTTTTGAATGTGAGGTGGAAGAACGGAGCATTGGGCTCGATGAGTGTAACGATGCTTACATACCCTAAGAATCGTGAAGGGTCAATCACGATTCTTGGCGAGAAAGGGACGGTGAAGATTGGCGGTGTTGCTGTTAACGAGGTTGAACACTGGGAATTTGTAGATAAAGCCGGTTATGACGCCGAGGTGCCGTCGGCCAGTTACTCCACAACAAGTGTTTACGGCAGTGGTCATCAGATCTATTACGGCAATGTGATTCAGACACTAAGGGGTCTAGCAATGCCCGCGACTGATGGTGCTGACGGTCTACGGTCTCTCGAATTATTAGTTGCTGCATACCAGTCCGCTCGCGATGGCACAACGGTTACGCTTCCGTTGAGCCGTAGTTCGAAATGACCAATTTTTTATGACCACAGATCCATTCATGCATCCAAGTGCAATTGTTGACGCTGGCGCAAAAATCGGTGCCGGAACTAAGATTTGGCATTGGGTCCACGTATCATCGGAGGCTCAAATAGGCACGAACTGTTCTCTTGGCCAAAACGTTTTTGTTGCCTCACGAGTGATTATCGGCAACAATGTGCGCATCCAGAATAACGTTTCAATATTTGAAGGCGTATCTCTCGAAGATGATGTTTTTTGTGGGCCAAGCATGGTGTTTACGAACGTTACTAATCCACGATCGGCAGTGAACCGAAGAGATGAGTTTAAAGAAACAGTCGTAAAGAAAGGGGCGACTCTCGGAGCAAATTGCACGATTCTGTGTGGGGCGACCATTGGAGAGTATGCATTTATTGGTGCCGGCGCCGTTGTCACGAGCGATGTCCACGGTTATGCATTAATGGTTGGGGTCCCTGCCCGACAAGTCGGCTGGATGAGCAAGCACGGTGAAAGATTGGATTTGCAGATCGACGGCGACGGCGAGGCTGTCTGTGCTGCAACGGGCGAGCGGTATGTGTTGAGCGACGGAATAGTTAGGAGCACCGAAGCATGATTCCGTTCAACGACCTGCAATCTCAGTATCGCGGATTGAAGGAATCAATTGATTCTCGAATCGCCCGAGTATTGGAGCATGGTCAATACATCATGGGTCCCGAAGTATTTGAACTAGAAGAGAAACTCGCGGACTATGTCGGAGTACGGCATTGTATTTCCGCTAGTAGCGGTACCGATACGTTACTTTTGGCAATGATGGCGATCGGAGTCGGCCGAGGCGATGAGGTCATTACGACTCCGTTCAGCTTCATTGCTACTTGTGAGACAATCATGATGTTGGGAGCGACGCCGGTTTTTGTTGATATTTCGCCGCGTAGCTACAACATTGATCCATCGAAAATCGAAGATGCGATAACTTCACGTACTCGAGCGATCATGCCGGTCAGTTTGTTTGGCCAGTGTGTTGACATGGACGCAATTAATTTGATCGCCCAGAAGCACAACATCCCCGTTATCGAAGATGCCGCCCAGAGTTTCGGCGCAACGTATAAAGGCAAAAGGTCCTGTGGGCTTTCAACCATTGGCTCTACTAGCTTTTTCCCAAGCAAGCCGCTCGGATGCTATGGCGATGGCGGGGCACTATTTACAAACGACGATGAATTGGCATTAGTGATGAGGCAGTTGCGACTCCATGGTTCCGAGAAACGTTATTACCACACGAGAATCGGTATTAACGGTCGTCTAGATACGATTCAGGCTGCCGTACTACTCGCCAAATTGGAGCGGTTTGACTGGGAAGTCGAAGCGAGGCACAAACTTGGCGCTTTGTATAGTCAGCTCCTGACCACGAATTGCGCGGTAGCCGACTGCTGTAACGGTGCCACAACTTCTGAGCCGAGCTGCTCAGGGATGGTAACCCCACCTTGGGTTGCGCCGAACTCAACAAGCGTCTATGCCCAATACACGATCGCTGTTCAGGATCGCGATTCAATGTTGGATAAGTTGCGGTCGCTCGGGATACCAACGTCGGTTCATTACCCGCTGTGCCTTCACTTGCAACCGGCCCTGGCTTCGTTAGCGTATGGAGACGGAAGTTTTCCGATTGCCGAAAAAATGTCGCATCGCGTTCTAAGCCTGCCGATGAGTGCGGATCTGCGAGTTAGCGATATCGAGCAGATCGTCGCTGGGGTATTGTCGTGATCAAGTCGGTTACCAAGATCAGATTCACTACGGTTCGCAAGTTATGGCAAATGCTAATTCCAAAAGAGCGAAGGTTCTTGTTGCTACTACTTGTACTCACTTTTATTGGGATGGTTCTGGAGACGGTGGGGATAGGTCTGATAATCCCGGTAATTGCGCTGCTCACTCAAAGCGATTACGGATCAAGGTATCCGAAGCTAATGGAACTTCTAGGTCAGCCCAGCCGCAATGCCCTCGTAATTATTGGCATGGTCGGTCTTGTTGTCGTGTATATCGTAAAGAATGCATTTCTTGGTTTTTTTCTTTACGTTCAAAGCAAGTTCAACATTCACATGCAGATTCGGATCTCCCGCGTTTTGTTCAGGAAGTATCTATTTCAGCCATACGAATTTCATCTCGAACATAACTCGGCGACATTAATTCGAAATATTGAAATCGTTGGCAATATCGGTAGTTATGGGATCGTTCCGGCAATGTCGCTAATTACCGAGGTGTTGGTATTGGTGAGTCTGTGTGTGTTGTTGATCGTCATTGAGCCCATAGGGGCGATTTCTGTCGTGGTTTCACTGGGTCTGGCTTCGTATTTTTATCACCGGCTGACGAAGCGCCGTATTTCTTCATGGAGCCGACAGCAACTTGATCACGCTGGAATGCGTTACCAACACCTGCAGCAAGGTCTTGGTGGAATTAAAGATGTAGTACTGCTGGGCAGAGAAGAGAGATTTTTAAATGAATTCGATTTCCATAACGCTAAGAATGCCGAAATAGGGAGAAAGTTCACAATTGTTCAGAGTCTTCCGCGACTGTGGATGGAGACGCTTGCCGTGGCTGGGTTGGCGATTCTCGTAATGGTCATCGTGATCCAGGATCGTGCTGTTGACTCCGTTATTCCGACGATTGCCGTCTTCGCGGCGACGGCGTTTCGCTTGATGCCATCGGCCAACCGCATCCTTGGGTCGGTACAGAATCTGAGGTATGGATATTCGACGATTCATACTCTCAGCACCGAACTGGCGAGATCAGATCGCGAAACACAAGTATTAAGTGTTGTCGGCGCACGTTTTGCTAAGAGCATTGAATTGAGTGAAGTCTCCTATTCGTACCCAAACTCTCATCAGCCAGCGTTAAGGGATATTTCGCTCAACATTAATATGGGTGAATCTATTGGTTTGGTTGGTCCGAGCGGCGCAGGCAAGAGCACGCTTGTTGACGTTATTCTTGGTCTACTAACGCCAACGTCAGGAGCGGTCACCGTCGACGGGGTGGTTATTCAGTCAGACATGCGAAATTGGCAGGGGCAGATCGGCTACGTTCCCCAAGCGATTTATTTAACCGACGACACGTTAAGACGAAATGTTGGGTTTGGACTTGGCGACGATGAAATCGACGACAGCAAGATATGGGAGGCATTGGGGCTAGCGCAGCTCACTGAGTTCATAAAGTCTCTACCCGAAGGTTTGGATACGCTTGTAGGAGAGAGGGGCGTACGACTATCAGGGGGTCAACGTCAAAGAATAGGAATTGCGCGCGCCCTCTATCACAATCCAGCAATCCTGGTACTCGACGAGGCTACTAGCTCTCTTGACGCTGCAACCGAACACGAGGTTATGGAGGGAGTCAACCTAATGCATGGTTCGAAGACAATTATTATTGTCGCCCATCGTCTCAGCACGGTCGAATATTGCGACCGCTTATATCGACTAGACGGATCGCGAGTTGTTTCGGAAGGCACATTTGAAGCGGTCGTAACGAATTTTAGTGATGAACCAAGCAATTAGGATTATGCAGTAGTAAATGACAGAAAAGGTTGATGTGCTTGTGGTCGGCGCCGGAGCTGTGGGCCTTGCGACTGCCCTTCGTGTTATCGAATCGGATCGATCTCTTAGGGTTGTCGTTGTCGAAAAGGAATCGCGCGTTGCCGCTCATCAGACCGGAAATAATAGCGGCGTAATTCATTCTGGTCTGTATTACAAACCAGGTTCATTAAAAGCCAAGAACTGCATCAGCGGTTACTATGAATTGATTGATTTTTGTGAATCCGAGAAAGTTCCATTTGATATTTGTGGCAAGGTTGTCGTTGCGACATCAGTTGACGAGGTAATTCAACTGGAGAATCTCTATTCGCGGGGCGTGCAGAATGGGCTTTCCGGTCTTAAGTATTTAAACCCATCCGAGATCAAAGATATTGAGCCGCATTGCGTAGGTATTCGGGGGTTGTTTGTTCCGCAGACCGGGATTGTCAATTACCGGGTTGTCGCAGAGGCTTATAGGCGAAAGATTGTGTCAACGGGGGGAGAGGTTCGATTTAATTCGCAGGTTACAAGAATCGATGAGACGACTGCATCTGTCCGAGTTGAAACCACTGCCGGCGACTTTGAGGCATCCGCCGTAGTCACCTGCGGTGGGCTCTATTCAGATCAACTTGCAAAATCAACAGTCAAGGATCTCGACCTTCGAATTCTTCCATTTAGGGGGGAGTACTACGAGTTGGCGCCGAACGCTACGCACCTTGTTCGCAATTTGATTTACCCAGTGCCAGATCCGGATTTTCCTTTCCTCGGGGTTCATTTCACGAGGATGATCTCGGGGGGGATTGAATGCGGACCGAACGCGGTTTTGGCGTTCGCACGCGAGGGATACAAGAAGTTCGATATCAATCCACGCGAACTTTGGGAATCGTTGTCGTGGCCCGGATTCCGTATTGTCGCCCGAAAATACTGGAGGACGGGTCTGGGCGAATACCACCGTTCATTCGTGAAGTCGGCGTTCGTCAAGGCGCTGCAGAAACTGGTCCCGGAAATTCGATCGGACGACTTAGTCGCAGGTGGTTCAGGAGTTAGAGCCCAGGCCTGCGATGTGAGAGGAAATCTTCTGGATGACTTCAACATTCAAGCGAGCAGGCGCGTGATCCATGTTTGCAACGCCCCTTCGCCGGCCGCAACTGCATCGCTGGCGATCGGCGGGACTATCGCTGAAAGAGTTGTTTCAACGCTGGGTAAGTAGTCAAACGAAGGATTGATTGACGAAAAGATAGAATTAGATGATGACGACGGTCGCGGTTCTCGGCACGGGGCGGATGGGCAGGAGACATATTGAGGTTGTGCGCACCAGCGGGCTTCAGTTGTCTGGCGTATTCGATACTCGGAAGTCTTCTCTTGAAGCGGCGACAGAGCAGAGTGGTGTTCCGGCTGAACTAGTTTTTGACAGTCTCGATGTTCTTTATGCGGCGTCAGTACCTGACTGCGTAATCGTCGCGACGACAGCGCCTTCGCATGCCGATCTTGTTTGCGACGCTATTGAACGCGGTGTGAAATTTGCGCTCGTCGAAAAACCGATGGCGTCTTCCCTGAAGCAATGCGATGCGATGATTGAGACCGCCAAGAAACACGGAGCCGTTTTAGCGGTGAATCATCCATTTAGATTCATGAAGCTATTTCACACAATTTTTAGCATGTCGTCGTCATCCGACTTCGGAGGAGTAAGCAGTTGCACCATCGTCGGTGGTAATGCTGGTTTGGCAATGGCTGGTCTGCACTATTTTGATCTGTTCGAATTTCTCACGAACGAAGCGATAGTCGAAGTTTCCGCGAGGTTTTCCGAATTACGCTTATCGAATCCCCGTGGGCGAGAGTTCGAAGATCGCGCGGGCGTGATTCAGGGGTTTTCGTCGTCCGGTCGGCGTTTATCCATTGACCTTAGTAGCGACCATGGTGTCGGCCTGTTTGCATTATTGGCTGGGCCATACGCAACGATGCAGGTCGACCTTCTTGCTGGGTCAATCCGCCTGTCGCAGCGTGACGCCGGAGGTAATCTGCAACCAACCACTCTGTACGAAACCCCATTTTCAACCACCGATATCGCGCCCACTCCGATGGACATGATTGAAGGCTCAACCGGGTCACTGTTGGCTTTATTGAATGGTCAACCTGGGGTCACAGGCGAGACCGGCCGCCGGTATCTCGCCAACCTCGTGGCCAGCCACGAATCGGCGGATGCTGACGGAAGATGGATCGACATACGTACCACCGAGTTGCCACGCGGTCGGGGCTTCCCGTGGGCGTAGGTGGTTACTGTAATGAATGAGTCCACGCGAATTGCGATCGTCGGCGCTGGCGCAATTGCAAGAGAGCACATCCTTGCCTTTTTAGATATCCCAAATGTTGAGGTTGCTGGCATATGTGCGCCGAGTTCGACTAGATCAGCGAAAATTGCTAGCGAATTTTCGATCCCAAACGTATTTGTCAGCCCTGAACAAATGTGTCGTTCCGTCCGCCCTGACGGTGTGGTTGTCGCCGTACCCGTTGCGGAAACGAAAACCGTTTGCGTATCGCTACTCGGATCGACGAAATTATTGTTAGTTGAAAAGCCCCTCGGTTGCAACCTTGAAGAAGCTGAAGCGATCACCGAGCAGGCACGAAACAAGGGTGTTTCGATTTTCGTAGCGTTAAATCGTCGGCATTTCTCTTCCACCAAGGCTGTTATGGATTCACTGTCCATTGATCAGGGTCAAAGAATCGTCCTAGTGCGAGATCAAGAAGACATCAGGCCAGAACTCGTGATCGGACATCCAAAGAAAGTCATTGAGAACTGGATGTTCGCTAACTCGATCCATTTAGTCGATTATTTCACGATGTTCTGTCGCGGCGATCTAGTTAAGGTCAAAAATTCGAACGATTGGACCCCAGGATCGCCCCAATTCATGCTCTCTCACCTGACATATAGCTCTGGTGATTTGGGTGTCTACGAAGCAATATGGAATCGACCATCACCATGGAGCGTTTCTATAACTACAGCCATCAGCAACTATGAATTGAGGCCGCTCGAGTCGTTAACGATTCGCAAATCGTCGAAACCAATTTGCAACATCGAGGCAGACTTGATCGATCAGCAGTTTAAACCTGGGTTTCGCGAGCAGGCACAGCAGTTTGTAAATGCGATAAGAGGCGCTTCGCACAGTTTGCCTTCTTTAGAATCGACAATGTGTTCGATACGGTTGGTGGACTCTTTGTATTCGTCGCGCAGGGGAGAAATTTAGTACCCGTGGGTGAGGCGTCATTCCTAGCGCGGCAAGTTGAACATTTTCGCGCCGGTGGCGTGCGCACGGTGCTTCGCAAGTGCTTGAAACTACTCACTCTTGCTATTTCGTGGCCAGTTGCCTTTGTGGTGACTATTGGGATCCGCCTGATGTCGCCAATCGTACTAGTCCGAGTTGGATGGCTGTTCAGTTCAAGAATGGGGAATCTTGCGCGCTGGCCAGAGATTTACCTATGCCGAAGAGACACTGGAGTTAGTTTTGAGAGAAAACGAATCGTAGACATTTGGTTTCATAGCAGTATTCCGAGCAATAGTTTCTTGGCCGAGATGTGGAAGCATGAACTGCACATTGGCCCACGGTGGGTGTTTCGCCGAGTCGACTTTCTGCAGAGACGTCTGCCTAACACGGAGAAGTATCTCCAACCGCAGTCATGGGAATTCGAGGATGATCTTGGGTGTCATATTTCGACTACCTCTGCACACCTGAAATTTTCTAATGCCGAGATTGCTCGAGGGCATAACGAACTTAAACTTCTTGGGATCCCCTCTGGAGCGAAATATGTGTGTTTAATGGTTCGAGACAGTGCTTATCTTGCCCAACACCGGCCAGGAGAGGACTGGTCGTTTTATCATTATCGAGACGGTCGTATAGAGGACTATCTGCTGGCGGCCGAGAAGCTTACCGAGAAGGGTTATCTCGTAGTTCGAATGGGCGCGACGGCCGATACAAGATTGCGAAGCGAAAACAAAATGATTATTGACTATGCGTTTTACGAAAACCGTAATGAGTTTTTGGATATCTACCTTGGGGCGCACTGCGAGTTTGCAATTGGTACCGGAGTAGGACTCGAGGAGATACCAGTAATTTTTCGTCGACCGGTTTGCTACACGGGAGTAATTAACTGGAAGGTAGCTCTTAGTCGCGGTTATTTGATGGTCGGGAAGAAATATTTCAACGAGAAGACCAACGAATTTCTAAGCCTGAGACAGATTCTTGAATTCGAGGCAAAATCTAATTTCTCAATGGATAAAAATTATTATGAATCGAGTGGAATAATCCCTCAGCACAACTCCCCGAAAGAGATTGCGGATTTAGTTCTTGAGATGGAGTCGCGAGTGAGCCAGCGTTGGACCGATCCTCCAGATTCTGACGAACTTCAGGCTCGATTCTGGAAAGCTCTCAGTGACGTCGGACTGGAGCTGACAACGAGAAAGGGATTTGGAATTTCATACGGTCCTGGGATTTCATTCGTTGGGTACGAGTTTCTGAAGATCAATCAAGACTGGTTTCTTCCCGAAGTCGCAAAAATGCGAAGTATCACCAAGTGATGAAGAACCAACGGCGGCTTAATATCAGGGGATCCGCGGTCTTGTCCAAGGAACTAGCGAGACTGCATCTTTGGATATGCGCGTTGCTAATGCTGTTGGTTATGAGACTGATAAGGCCATTGGTCTTGATCAGGATCGGAGCGATCCCCTCAAACCGTATTGGACACCTCGCTATAACGCCTGAGCTTTATGTGCGTCAAATGGCTGCCGGAATAGCCAGACCCAAGGGTCGGTTCATTGACCTTTTCTATTACAGAACTGCCGCGCACATCTTTGAAGATGGATTGCCAGCCAACACCCAATTGGCTGAGATGTGGAAGAAACATATTCGAATTTGGCCCGCGTGGCTTTTGTCAAGAGTTGAGCCACTCAATACGCGATTCGGGGCGCCGATCCATGTTGGAGTCGTGCAGTCGTTAAGTTCACAAACTGTCGATGTAAATGGGCTCCTTGAGAATTCCACTCCAACTCTTACGTTCACGCGCGAAGAAGAATCGCGTGGCCAAGGCCTTATGCGCGATTTGGGTATTCCAGTTGGTGCCGACTTTGTGTGCATTGCTGCTCGGGACAATGCATACCTTGACACAGTCGCACCATACGACTGGAGTTTTTATGATTACAGAAATTGCAATATTAGCAATTTCATGCTTGCAGCGGAAGCGCTGGTCGCACTTGGAGTCGTTGTTGTGAGACTAGGAACGTATGTTGAAGCTAGTTTCGGGTTCGATAATCCCCACGTAATTGATTACGCAAATTCGGATCAGCGATCCCCGTTCATGGATATCTACCTATCCTCAAAGTGTCTCTTCTGTGTTTCGTCCCCAACCGGTATTGCGCACGTCCCAATTATATTTCGACGCCCGGTTGTGTTTGTGAACTGCTTACCGTATTACGCCGTACCAACCGATATTCGAAACACGTTGGTGATATTCAAAAAGCTTTATGATTCGGCGAAGTCAAGAATTATGACATTTACTGAGGTAATGGCGTATGAACGAAGTTACGGATTCAGGGCGGACTCGTCGAACTATAGGAAAGATGTAATTGAGATAGTCGAGAACACGCCAGAAGAGATACGTGACGTGACTCTCGAAATGTACGATCATCTTGAAAACAATTGGCGGGATATTGCAACGAGCGATGAGTTACAGGAGTCTTTCTGGGAGCATTTTCCCATTGCAGAAATCAACGGGGCGTTCGACTACCCACTACATGGCTCAATTCGATCTCGTGTCGGAAGACGTTTTCTTGAGTCGCACCCAAGTTGGTGTCTGGCGTGAAATTGGTTGACTACTTGTGATGCCTTCAAAGCGGTCATTGCTAATAGTCGGAGCCGACGGGATGATTGGAGCGGCACTTCGGCTTTCCCTTTCTGATTCCTGGAATGTTTATGGGACTTCGAAAAGAAAGAGTAGTGAACTAAATCCGCAGATCTTGAAACTAGATCTTTCACCAAATGAAGTAGAAGGTTTTCACATCCCGGAAGTCGACTGGGTTATTTATTGTGCGTCAGTGTCGGGTTTTGTGCAGTGTCGACAAGACCCAGAGAGGTCTGAATTTGTAAACGCTATTGCACCTACATTGCTTGCAGCAGCGGCCGAAAAACGCGGCAGTAGATTCTTGTATTTGTCTTCCAATTCGGTGTTTGATTGTGAGACTGGCGAAATGAAGGCTGGCAGAGAATATTCGCCCCGCGGTATATACGGTCGCCATAAGTCCGATGGCGAGGTTGGTGTTCTGAGCCGTAAGGACTCGGCCGTTTTGAGATTGTCCAAAGTCATTGGTCAATCTTGGCCACTGATAGATGGCTGGGCCACGCAATTGTGCGGCGGGCTGGGTGTAGATGCGTTCGATGATTACCGTAGTTCGCCCGTTTTGCTGGAAGACGTTGTTCGTGGGGTTGAGGTTTTAATCGAAAATGGTAAGGCGGGCGTTTTTCAGATGTCTAGCATCGGTGACCTAAGTTATTATGAGGTCGCCTTGCTGGTTGCAAAACACCTTTCGGTGAGTTCCAATCTTGTGACCGGTGTATCCGCTGCGTCCATGGGTGTAGGTCCCGACGAAGTTATGCACTTTGCGTCCATGGATGTTGGTCGAGCGCAGTCGGAACTTGGGTTTCGTGCCAGACGAGTAGAAGCTGTGATCGACGACATCTGTCGGCGCCGAATTTGATGTTGTCACGCGATAGCGTTTAGCGTCATGACGCACGTTTTAGTGACAGGTGCGGATGGCTTCATTGGGTCGCATCTCGTTGAACAATTGGTGCGCGAAGGACACGAAGTTCGGGCGTTCGTACAATACAACTCGTTTGGCTCATGGGGATGGCTGGATCGGTGTCCTGCAGATATTATGACTTCGATAGAAGTAGTCGCTGGTGATGTCCGGGATCCGCATGGGGTTAGCACTGCCGTCACGGGCTGCGACGCGGTGCTACACCTTGCCGCGCTAATAGCAATTCCCTTCTCCTATAATTCGCCAGATTCGTACATTGAGACGAATGTGAGGGGCACACTGAACATTGTGCAGGCCGCTCGGGCGCAAGGGACGTCCATGGTGGTCCATACATCGACCAGTGAGGTTTACGGAACTGCCCAGTATGTGCCGATTGATGAAAAGCATCCCGTCGTTGGGCAATCTCCATACTCCGCGAGCAAAATTGGTGCGGATCAGATCGCGCATAGTTTCTATGCGTCGTTTGGAGTTCCTGTTGTAACTCTTCGGCCTTTTAACACGTACGGTCCACGTCAGTCCGCGAGAGCGGTTATCCCGACCATTATTACGCAAATGGCTAGCGGTGCGAATAAGATAAAACTTGGCGCACTTTCCCCAACCCGAGACTTCTCGTACGTTTCAGATACGGTTTCGGGGTTCGTGGCAGCGATGGCGGCCCCGAATGCCGTCGGGGAAGTTATAAATCTCGGCAGCGGGTTCGAGATCTCAATCGGCAAAACCGCTGAATTGATCGCTGGTATTTTCGGTCGTGACGTTGCGATATTTGAAGACGCGGTGCGCAGGCGACCTGACAAGTCTGAAGTTGAGCGCCTCTTTGCGTCAAACGCTAAAGCGAAGGACTTAATAGGTTGGGAGCCAAAATTTGCGGGGTTGGATGGGTTCAAGGCTGGCCTTAAGGAAACAATCGATTGGTTTACTGACGACGCGAATCTCGTAAGATATAAGAGCGATATCTATAACGTCTGAGCGTCGCAGGAAGAAATTTGGCTTAAGTATGAGACCACCTGAGTTCAGTATTGGACATCGCCGCGTTGGTCCCGATCACCCTCCACTAGTACTTGTCGAGGTCGGTATCAACCATGAGGGCGATATTGCTAAAGCAATTCAACTTGTCGATGCCGCGGTCGCGTCTGGCGCGGAAGTAGTCAAATTTCAATGCCACATAACCGAAAAAGAGATGATTCCTACGGACATGACTCCCGGTGAAATCTCAAGCGAGAAACTCTGGGACATAATTAAGCGATGTGAATTGACTGAAGCGGAAGAGCGACAGATTCAAGAGCATTGCGCAGAGGTTGGCGTAACGTATTTGTCCACACCCTTTTCTCGAGAAGCAGCTGATCGGCTTGATGATATGGGCGTTCCTGCATTCAAAATTGGTTCTGGGGAATGTAACAATATTCCGCTACTAAAACACATTGCGGCGATGGGTAAACCAATGATCTTGTCAACCGGTATGAACGACATAGCATCTATCAGACGTTCGGTAAACGCCGTTTCAAGTTTTGGCGTACCTATCGCCTTGATGCATTGCACGAGCATGTATCCGACGCCGTATGAGCATGTTCGATTAGGCGCAATTGTAGAACTACAGAATGCGTTTCCTGAAGTAGTCGTTGGTCTTTCAGATCACTCGCTCAATATCTGGACATGTTTCGGTGGGGTGGCGTTGGGCGCGAGCATCCTTGAAAAACACTTCACGATATCGCGTTTATGGCCGGGGCCAGACACCGGTATCTCAATCGAACCCGAAGAGCTTAGTGACTTGATAACTGGCGCCCGTGCGGTTTGGGAAGCAAGGGGCGGTTCCAAGAACATTTTGGTCGAAGAACAGCCCGTGATTGATTTCGCGTATGCGACAGTTGTGACTATCGCGCCGATTAAGAAAGGAGAAGTGTTTAGTTCTAAGAATATTTGGGTTAAGAGGCCTGGTACCGGAGAGTTGTTGGCTGAAAGGCTCGACGATGTACTTGGCCATGTCGCTAGTAGGGATATTGAAGTAGATGTTCACCTTGTTTCGGGCGACATTTCTGGGTTTGAAAATTGAAAGTAGTCGTAGCCGGAGCATCTGGGTATATCGGCGGGAATCTCTATTCTGCACTCAAGGAGAGTGGACGAAACGTAGTTGGTGTTTCGCGTCAGAAGGGATCGCGGTTTGAACATGTTTCGAGCTACACAGAGACTCCCAATGGCGACATTTTAGTATTCGCAGCTGAACCTAACAGCCTAAAAGATGTTTTGGAATCTGGTGAGCAAGGCATCCTCCACCGCCTGAGGACACTTGAGGAACTCACTTCTAGATCGTGGAGGAGGATCATCTATCTTTCGTCTGCCGTTGTATACGGCGATGCTTCTGTCTACCCGTACCTAATTGGTGCGGGCTATTCTCCCCAGGATGCCTATGCGAGCACAAAAATTCGCACAGAGCAGTTGCTTTTGAGTAATTCAAATTCCGTAATCTTGCGGTTAACAAATGTGTATGGAACTGGGATGTCGGGATCGAATGTCGTCTCGACGATCTTGAGACAAGCGGGGGGCCCAAGCCCAATCGTCGTTCAAAACATTGACCCAATCCGCGACTTCATTTGGGTGGATGACGTAATTGATTTGATAGTAAAAGTAATTGTTGACGAGCGCGACGCATCTACGGTCTCGAACATCTTTAACGTTGGTACTGGCATTGGAACAAGTATTGGCGAGCTTGCCAAAATTGTTGCTTTGGCAGCAGGTGCTCCTGACCAACAAGTGATTTCGCGGGTTACTGGCAGCCGGCCGTCATCGATAGTTGTTGATATCGTAGATACGACCTCGACATGGGGTTGGACACCGCGAGTATCGCTTTTTGACGGTGTGTCATCGCTCTTGCGGTCGCTAGATCGCTGAATGGGATTGAACTGTGAGTAAACGTAAGATCGCGGTATTTACTGGCAATAGAGCCGAGTATGGTCTTCAGTATCCTATTTTGAAGGCACTTCAGAAGAATCGAGAGATTGAATGCCTATTGATGGTCTCAGGAGCACACTTAGATAGTAATTTTGGGAGCACACTAACCGAAATCAAGAACGACGGGTTTGATGTTGCTTGCGAAGTTGAAATTGAAATGCCGGCTGATACTGCATTTTCTACCCCGCAAGCGATTGGGGCGGGGATCATTTCAATTAGCAACGCACTTAGGGTGTTAGAACCAGACATCTTCGTGGTTTATGCTGACCGATTCGAAGGATTTGCGGCGGTCGTGGCAGCCACCCAGATGAATATACCCACTGCCCACATTGAAGGCGGAGATATTACAGAGGGTGGAGCACTTGATGATTCGGTGCGTCACGCGATGACAAAACTTTCGCATCTTCATTTTACAACAAATGATGATGCGACAAATCGAATCATCGCAATGGGCGAGGAGGCGTGGCGGGTGCATACTGTCGGGTTCCCAGCCATTGACCTGATTGCAAGTAAAAATTACGCTTCGGTGGACGAGATTCGTAAGTCCGTGCAGATTGATACTTCTAGACCGGTCGTTCTATTCACGCAGCATTCGGTAACCACCGAAGTCGATGAGGCGACGGGGCAAGTACGCGCTTCGATTGCCGCGCTTAAGCGACTTGCCAATGAGGGTATACAAGTCATTATCACCTACCCAAATAATGACGCTGGCGGGAAGGCGATTATCAGTGAACTCGATGTGCTCGACGCCGAACAATTGAAAAATATTGTGGTCTGCCGATCTCTCGGTAGATATCTTTATCACGGTATCCTGGCGATGGGGCTGGATCGAGAGCTGCGCATTGTGTGTGCTGGAAACTCGTCGTCGGGGATCAAAGAGACTCCTGTCTTTGGCTGTCCCACCGTAAATATTGGGTCAAGACAGTCTGGAAGACTTCGTGGGTCAAACGTTGTTGATGCAGACTATGACACAGAGGAAATATATGCTGCGATCATGGGTGTGCTTTTCGATGATGATAAACGCGCGGAGTGCTTCAATACTGAAAATCCATATTGGAAAGGCGGTGCCGGTGCGCAAATTGCCGAAATTCTTGCTGGGGTATCGTTAGATCAAAAACTAATTCGAAAACGAATGATGATTCTTGGCGACGGTAAAGTTAGCGCAGTTTCGCAATGAAAAATTGGCAGGATGTCGTAGTTGGTCCTTTAACTGGACTCGATCAAGCTCTACGCATAATTGATAATTCTCGAGTTCAGGCAGCCATAGTTGTAGACGACAAATTTCGGTTGCTCGGGCTCATAACCGATGGCGATGTTCGCCGAGCGATCCTGAAGGGATTCGGTCTTTCAACACCATGTAACGAAATAATGAACCCCAATCCGAAAACAGTTATGGTCGGCGCTTCACGCGATCTGATGTTGTCGATAATGAGAAACGAAGTTCTACATCTTCTTCCCATTGTGAACAGTAAGAAGATTTTGTGTGGTTTGGTAACATTCAACGAACTCGTTGGCGCGACCAAAAGACAGAATACTGTCGTGCTCATGGCGGGCGGGCGAGGTGAGCGCTTGAGACCGTTAACTGATCACCGGCCGAAGCCGATGCTGTTGGTTGGCGGATCCCCAATTTTGGAGAGCATTATTAAGGAATTCGTATCTCAGGGGTTTGGTGATTTTGTAATCTCAGTCAATTACATGAGTGAAACAATTAAGGATTACTTCGGCGACGGCTCAAATATGGGTGTCAATATTTCGTACATTGAAGAGCAAAGACCACTCGGTACGGCTGGGTCATTGGGTCTTTTACAGGGGGATCCATCCGTGTCGGTGATTGTGATGAATGCGGATACTTTGACGTCACTTAGGTTCGACGAAATTCTTGATTTCCACGAGGGTGAAAAGGCCGTCGCCACGATGGTTGTTAGAGAATGGGAGTATCAAGTTCCTTACGGCGTTGTTGCGCAAGTCAATAATGAAATTAGTGGGTTGCGTGAAAAACCCGTGGAAAAGTACATAGTAAACTCCGGTATTTATGTTCTTTCCCCAGAGGCTTTTAAATCCATCGAAAGTAACAGATTTCTTGACATGACATCGCTTTTTGAAATACTCATTTTGCAAGGTAAGCGTACAATGAGTTTTAAAGCTCACGACTATTTGCTTGACATCGGTCGTCTTGAAGAATACGAACAGGCTCAGCGAGATTGGCCGAACTCAAAAAATGATTGAATCGAAGTTGGTACTCGGGATAATCCCGGCCCGTGGAGGGAGCAAGGGGCTAAAGAGCAAAAATATTGTTCCCCTAAATGGCAAGCCGCTACTTGCATGGACAATTGAAGCGGCTAAGAGATCAACGTTATTAGACCACATTGTGGTTAGTACAGATGACGTCAAGATTGCCGCGGTAGCCGAGCAATTTGGTATTCCGGTTCCTTTTCTCAGACCTCCCGAACTAGCTGCGGATGAGTCGCCAACAATTGACGCTGTCTTGCATGTTCTTTCGGTCATGAACGAGAATTTTAACAAGTCATTTGAATACGTATGTTTACTAGAGCCGACCTCGCCCCTTAGGGAGGTTTCAGACATAGACACTATGGTTCGTAACTTGCATGATAAACGCGAATTGTTCGATGCAATTATCAGCGTCGGCGAATCTCATCTACACCCGTCGTTGACAAAGCGAGTGATTGGTGATTCTGTTGAGAATTATTTCCCAGATCAGTCCGAGCATGCTCGGCGCCAAGATTACGAACCTGCATACTTTCCTTTCGGTGTCGCTTATATTTGCAAAACAGAAACACTTTGGAGTGAACGTACGTTTTTTGCAAAAAGAACGACATCATTCAAGATTCAAAGACACCAAAATTTCGAGATTGATGATGATGTCGATCTGATGTGCGTCGAGGCATTGATGAAGAACGAAGGGTAATGGGATGAGGATTGTGGTGGTAGGCCTCGGGTCAATGGGCAAGAGGCGAATTCGCAATCTGATGGCATTGGGTTACCGCGAATTGGCGGGTTTTGACGTTCGCGAAGATAGGCGCGTCGAGGCTGAGGGAAAATATCAAATAAGTACGTTTGCCGAGTTCGACGAGGCAATCGACCAATTTGAACCGAATGTTTTGATCGTGTCGACTGGCCCAAGCGAACATATGCACTACGCCAACGAAGCGTTACGTTTGAGAATCCCATGTTTCATTGAGGCGTCGGTTGTCGATGGAGAAATGATCGAAGACCTTCATCATAAATCCCTTGAAGCAGACGTTGTAATTGTTCCATCATGCACTATGAAGTATGCGCCAGGCGTAAAAATCGTTAAGGAACTAGTGACCAAAGGGGTAATCGGGAAACCGTTAAATTTTAACTACCAACACGGACAGTATTTACCAGACTGGCACCCATGGGAGTCTGTAAAAGATTTCTACGTCGGTCAACGCGACACTGGTGGCGCGCGCGAGATTTTGCCATTTGAACTGACATGGATTAACGACATTTTCGGGTTACCGATACCGATCAGTTGTCTAAATATTAAGGTGTCGGATATAGATGCCGATATCGATGATGTCTATCATTGCCTACTTGCGTATCCAGAGGGCCTGATAGCAAATATTACAATTGAAGTTGTGTCAAGACCTGAAATGACGCGTGAATTTCGCTTGCTTGGAACGACGGGCACAATTGTTTATAGCGACATGGACCATTCGGTTAAGTACATAACGGTTGGAGATAGGGATTGGACGCGGGTCGGATTCGATGAGGGTACTAAAGAACCTGGGTACATTAAGCCCGAAGAGCCCTACATTGAAGAGATGGCGGACTTTATGCTCGCCGTAAACAGTAACGACCGCTCACTCTTTCCAAATTCTCTTTTAGCGGATTCGCAGGTTCTCAAAACTCTATGCGATCTCGAGAATATAGGAGTCCCAAGTCAATGACTTACAGCGAGCGGCTTAATGCCGTGATCCCAGGAGGCGCGCATACCTATTCCCGCGGTGATGATCAATACCCGAGTAACGCACCACAGATTCTTGAGCGCGGACTTGGTGCGTATTCGTTTGATCCCGAGGGTAAGAAATTTCTCGATTACGGGATGGCTCTTCGGGCGGTAAATATCGGATATGCCGAAGAGAGTATAAATGACGCAGCAATAAGGCAAATGCGTAACGGAAACAATCTGACACGAGCGTCATTAATCGAACTTGAGGCCGCCGAATTGTTCGTTTCACTTATCGACTCAGTTGATATGGTCAAATTTACGAAAAATGGATCCACGGCAACTTCGGCAGCAGTCAAACTGGCACGGGCTTACACCGGGAGAAAGTTAGTTGCACGATGTCGGCAGCACCCTTTCTTTTCTTACGATGATTGGTTTATCGGTTCAACGGAGATGCCATTAGGTGTGCCAAGCGAAACAGGGGCTTTGACTAAACTTTTCGACTACAACAATCTCGATTCGCTTGAATCCCTTGAGACTCAATTCCCTGGCCAATTGGCTTGCGTAATCATGGAGCCTGCAGCAATGGAATGTCCATCGATCGGTCTCTATTCTGTTGGTTGTTGTGGTAAGGAGAAGTGCGAACGGCAGTACCAGACGTCATCAAGTAACTTTCTCCAACGCGTGCAGAAGTTTTGTAAAAGGAACGGGATTGTTTTTATCCTTGACGAGATGATTACCGGGTTTCGTTGGGATTTGAAGGGCGCACAACACTTCTATGGCGTCGATCCAGATCTATCGACCTTTGGCAAGGCCATGGCCAATGGGTTTTCAGTAGGAGCCGTCGCCGGCAAGCGTGAAATCATGAAACTTGGCTCGATTGACACCCCAGGGGCGGAGCGTTTGTTTTTGCTATCGACGACACATGGCGCCGAAATGTCAAGTTTGGGTGCATTTGTTCGAACGGTTCAAATGATGCAGGAGGAGCCAGTGATCGATCATCTCTGGTCGTACGGCGCGAGTCTGCTCTCGACGTTTAGGCGGATCGCCGCAGACAAAGGTATTGGGGAGAACATAGTTGCAGCCGGACCGGCTATAAATCCGTACTATCTAATTCTTGATCCAAATGGCAAAGTGTCGTTTGAATTGCGGACACTCTTTTCGCAGGAAATGATCAAGTGCCAAGTTTTGATGCCGTTTTTGACCTTTTGCTACAGGCATGGGGCGAAGGAACTTGCAATCACCGAGGAAGCTCTATCTCACTCGTTCGATATATTGCGCCGCGCACTTGACGAGGGCGTCGATAAATACCTTCAAGGCCCTGTGATTAGGCCAGTTTTTCGAAGGTTCAATTAGATGGGCCGCCTAACTGGGAAAACGATTGTGGTGACTGGTGGACTTGGCCTGATAGGGAAGGCGTTCGTGCACGGGATCGTTAACGAAGGGGGCAGAACAATTGTTGCCGATCTAGGCGCGAGCCAGATTACTGCCTCGAAATCCAAAATCGGTGATCCGGATAGCGAAGGATCAATCACGTATCTAGATCTTGACATTTGTTCGCGGGATTCGATTGAAGAAATCATTGCGTCGACTGTCGTCGTAAATGGTGGGATAGATGCACTTGTAAATGCTGCATTCCCACGCAATAATTCATTTGGCACGCGATTCGAAGACGTATCGTACGAGAGTTTTTGCGAAAATGTGAACCTACATCTTGGCGGCTATTTTCTGACGACACAGAGGTTTGCCGAATATTTCGCGACAGTGGGAAGCGGGAATATTGTGACAGTCGCATCGATTTATGGTTTGGTCGCTCCGAGATTTGATGTTTATGAGGGAACCGATATGACATCATCGATTGAGTATTCCGCTATCAAGAGCGGCCTAATCCACATGAACCGATACCTATCCCACTATTACAAAGGTAAAAATATCCGATTCAACTGCATTAGCCCAGGTGGCGTCTTTGACAATCAGCCGCAATTATTCGTAGACGCATACAACACGTATGGAATGACTAAGGGCTTGTTGAACCCGCAGGATTTAGTCGGCGCACTAATTTTTCTTCTTTCCGATGAATCGGCGTTTGTTAACGGACAAAATCTTGTCGTCGACGACGGCTGGACTCTTTAGGCAAATAGTATCCAGTACTTAGGAGAAAGATGAAATCTCGGAATTTTCGAAGGATCCGACTTGCGAAAGAGATTCTTGTACGCTCCAAAATTCGATTTTCTCGACCCGGTAAAGTCGACGTAGTTATATTTCATAGGCAAGGTTCAGCGGACTTCTTGGATCACGTTGGCAATGCCAACTGGATGATTGTTGATCCTCTTCCTCAGACAGAAGATGTCTATGTGAGACCTAAGTTGATATGGGCGATGTTTCTTAAAATTAGGGATGGTTCTCCATTAGAAACTGCCTATTTGTCAGCACTAATTCAATATATTGACCCGGCGATCGTCATAACTAGAGTTCATAACTCCAAGCCTTTTCAAAGTGTCGATCGTGCCACAAGTGGGATCCGATTCCTCGCGGTACAAAATGGAACATTGTCGTTACTACACGATTTCCCCCTGTCGGAGTGGCGAATATTTCACTCGGAGTTATTGGTGTTTGGTGACTTTGAAACCGATCAGTATGCGGTCGCCGGCGCGGAAGTTCAAACTTTCCACTCCGCTGGGTCGCTGAGTGTCAGTGAATTTCAGGAGAAGTATCGCGAGATGGCGTGGGACTCGAAATTTGATCTTTGCGTGATTTCAGACTTTGGAACTGATGAGGATCTGGATCAACTGTTTGCGTACATTCGTCGTTATGCGCATGACAGTGGATTGAGAGTTTGTGTTGCTGGTCGGGTTGTCTCGGGAGAAAGTCTTTCAGCCGCGGAAGAAGAATGGTTTTTCAGCAGACTGGGTCTGGACATCAAGTATTTCCCAAAAATTGAAGGAAAATACGTGGCCTACTCTCTTAGCCATCAATCGACCGTCACGATTGCCTGGTGCTCATCCGTGGCGCGCGAAATGTTTGGATTGGGTCGTCGTGTTCTTGCATGCAACTTCACAGATTCCGATGCGTATGACTTCCCGGTTCCTGGGCCGTGGTTCTTGAGAGAGGCTACCTATGCGGAATTCGCTAATGCACTTAACACGATGCTGGGCATGACCGACCTCAAATATCGAGAAATCTGCGGGGAGATGCCTAAGTACTTGATGGCAAATTCTGAAATCGTGTCAACGAGGGAAGTGCTGAGAGGCATAATTTCGGACGCTATATATGAGAAAGATACTATAAAGTGACGGGGTTCAAATCCGTGATTGGTCGCGTACCGATAATTGATGGCTACGTCTATCGCAATAAATGCATAGAAGAAGCGAATCGAATTCTGGCGGCGATAAGAGAAAGTGATCAGTGCGTAATCGATGTGATTTACGACCACCTGTCATCACCCGCAACTTTGGGTGACTTCATCGAGGTAGTGATGTTCGCGAGATGGTTTGCGGCAAGAGGTAACAGTGTGCGGTTTGTCGTTATTAGCGGTGAATACCGTAGCGATATGTCTGTGTCAACTGACCACATATCGAGGGAAGTTTCACTGGCGCGAGTCATTCTCGAGAGATTTCCTAGTGCGACTGTCGCCCAAGAGACATGGAAATTCTATTCCGTCGGTGAAAATCGTAGGTCTGGTGTCGCGACGATAACCCCATTCATTGAGCGCATCGTGCGTAGGCAAGATATTTATACGATAACAATGGGAGTTCTTAACGAACTTAACGCCCGAGAGCCAGATGTCGCAAATTCTTGGCTACTTGGGTCTGATGATTTTCCTACCAGCTACGCCAAGTCTCGACCCCCGATTGCGGATTACTTGGCTTGGAATGTGAGGTTTAACCCACAGCGCGATATTGGGCGAAACACATCCGATGATGATTTTTTGCATATTTTGAATATCCTGAAGTCGCGGTTCCCAGATCTGGGAATTGTTGTGGTTTCGGACGAAGTGGCTTGCGAGCACTTTCGGGCGCTAGCCGGTAAAACCGCAGAAGGTATCCTATTTGCGGCTGATCTTGGCCAAACATTCGAGGAGCACGCCGCAGTTGTTCTGAATGCCGCTAAATATTTTCAATTTGGCGGCGGCGGCATGGGCGAGGTGGCCATCTATTCTCGGAGTGATTACATCCTCTATTACACACTCTCGAAACCTCGACGAATGTGGCGAAAGGACGAGATCTGTAGCTGGCAGGCAAGTAATCAGGTATTCCATCAAATTTCAATATCTGACACGGCGATATTGACCTTCCTATAGGCTTTATCACCCTTGATACACTCTAAACTCGGGTCAAATGATAAGGACGGGCTAATGGGCATCTTCGTAATTGCAGAAATTGGCATTAATCACAATGGCAGCCTTGATATCGCGAAGAAACTCATTGATGTTGCCAAAGAGGCAGGTGCTGATGCCGTCAAGTTTCAAAAGCGTACCCTTAACTTGGTTTACACGCAAGAGTTACTAGATTCGCTGCGGGAGAGCCCGTGGGGGACAACTCAACGCCAGCAGAAGGAAGGCCTTGAGTTCAACGCAGATGACTACCAGGAAATCGACGCATACTGCCGCGAAAAGAAGATCGAGTGGTTCGCGTCGGCATGGGATCTGGAGAGTCAGGTATTCCTGCGTAAGTTCGATCTAAAGTACAACAAGGTTGCCTCGGCAATGATTGTTTATGAAGAATTGCTCCGGATGATCGCCGAGGAAAAGAAGCACACTTTTATTTCGACTGGCATGAGCACCGTGAAGGATATCGATCTGGCCGTTGACATCTTTAGGAAAGCTGGGTGTCCGTTCGAGTTAATGCACTGCATCTCCACCTATCCGATGGATGACGGAGATGCCAACCTTAAGAGAATTTCAACCCTCAGAGACCGTTACAAGTGTGATGTTGGCTATAGCGGCCATGAAAGCGGTCTCGCCATTTCCTACGCTGTGGCCGGGCTCGGGGTTTCGTCGCTGGAACGTCACATAACTCTAGATCGAGTTATGTACGGCTCTGATCAGGCAGCATCAATTGAGCCTGCTGGCTTTAGGCAGTTAGTCGGTGGAGTTCGTAAGATCGAAAGTGCTTATGGGGATGGGGGCATTGATATGAACCCGAAGGAAAAGGCAATCGCCGACAAACTCCGCGCCCACCTGCCAAAGAAATAGGCACATGACTAAAGAACGGGTAGCTACTGGTTTCTTGGCCTCACTAAAGGTTCATGAGTCGCTGGCTATCAATGATCAGTTGCAGGCTGCGGTCGCAGCCCTTGGCGAGAGGTGCGTCGAAGCTTTAAAGATGGGTGGCAAGATTATTTTTGCCGGAAACGGTGGAAGTTTCGCCGATTCACAGCACCTTGCTGCCGAGCTGATTTCGCGCTTGCAGTACGACCGAGCGCCGCTGCCGTCCATAGCGCTTGGTACGAATAGTTCATCAATGTCCGCGATTGGCAACGATTACGGGTATGAGTTTGTTTTCTCGCGTGAAATCGCCGTCCTTGGCAACGCAGGTGATGTCTTCATCCCGATAACCACAAGTGGGAATAGCCCTAATATTCTCGGTGCGGTTGCGGTCGCAAAAGACGTTGGTCTGTATGTCTGCGGCTTAACTGGGGAAACGGGTGGCAAGTTAGCGGCTGTTACCGATTGCATTCGAGTCCCTAGTCGTCGGACGGAGAGAATTCAAGAGGGACACATCCTGATTGGTCATGTGCTGTGCGCGATTATTGAAGACGACTATTTTGGGCAGTCTCTATAACTGGTGCGGTAGAATCGTTCGGAGTGGATTTTACTGAAATACCTATTGGGGTAATGCAAGGCAGGCTCCTCCCCAAATATAACGGTCGGTATCAGGCCCATCCCGTTGGAAATTGGAAGTCCGAATTTCAGATTGCTCAGAGTCTCGGGCTTTCTAGAATCGAATTTATCCTGGATTTTGACGGGGCGGAAGAAAACCCATTACTTAAAATCGGTGGAGACTCAGAGATAATTGTTGCCTGTGAGTCGACATCAGTGCAGGTCAAATCTATTTGTGCCGACTATTTTATGGCTTCCCCTATGCACGTTGGAACAGTTGTCGAGCGGTCCAGAAGCATTGACGTGTTAAGCCGTTTGATTTCAACGGCTAACGCTATCGGCGTAACCGACATCGTTATACCGTGTGTTGATGAGTCATCGCTTGGTGGAGTGGAGGCGATGCAAAATTTTGCTGCTGCCATTAAGCCGAATATCAAGCTTGCCGAAGACGCAAGAGTTAATTTGTGTCTTGAGACCGACTTAGATCCGCAGAATTTTCTAAGTCTTCTCGAACTTATTGACTCTAAAGCGGTCACTGTTAATTACGACATCGGTAATAGCGCCAGCCTCGGGTACGACCCAATCGAAGAGTTCTCGGCGTACGGAACTGTTATTTCAGACATCCATGTTAAAGATAGGATTCTAAAAGGCAGCTCGGTCGTGCTTGGAAGCGGATCTGCAAATTTCGAGAGATTCTTTTCGGCGCTCCGTAAGGTTGACTATCAGGGCGCATTTATTCTTCAGGTATTTCGCGACGATGAAGGTTTAGGCATCTTCAAGTCACAACTCGATTGGTTTCGGGATCGATTGCAAGTTGTGAGCCGAAAGATGAATGGCAAGTGATTAGTGCAACCGCAATAGTTCCGGCCCGATCTGGGTCAAAGAGTATCCGCGATAAGAACCTCGCTGTGATCGGAGGACATCCGCTTATTGCCTACAGTATTGCCGCCGCCAAGATGTCGACGATTATTGGTAGGACCATTGTTTCTACGGACTCAATTGATTACGCGCGAATTTCCGAGAAATACGGGGCGGAGGTACCCTTCCTTCGCCCATCCGAGCTTTCTTCCGATTTGTCAAATGACAGAGAATTTATGGTGCATGCGATGGAATCGCTACAGGACGACAATAGTGCCATCGATGAGTATTGGGTTCACCTGCGGCCAACAACACCACTTCGCGACCCGTCGCATATCGATGCTGCGCTGATCTTGATTGATGCAAACAAGTCGGCGACGTCCCTGCGTTCGGCACACCCGTGCCCAGAGTCGCCATTTAAATGGTTTCGACACTCACCTGATGGTTTTCTAATGTCTATCGATTCAGAAAATACTGCCCTCGATCGACTTAATCTGCCGCGGCAGTCATACCCAGATGTGTATATCCCCGATGGGTACGTAGATGTTGTTAAGTCGTCGTTTGTATTGAGCACTTCGCTGTTGCACGGAGATCGTGTGCTCGCCTATACATCCCCCGCGTGCACAGAGGTAGACTCTCGCGAGGAGTTGGCGCGTTTAGAATACGAAGTAAGTAAGTTCGGATCCCAGCTTATGGACTACCTAGAAAGTTGCCGATAATTATGGCTGGAGCCGGCTTCTCGCATCACCCAATAAAAGTTCCGAGGGTGGAAACCACCTTCCGACGCATTGTGACAGATCTACCAGTCCCGGAGAGCATCCCGCTGCTCAAGCGCCTGTACGAGTCTGAGTCTCATTCGATGCACGGCCAGATGCCGATAATTTGGGACCGCGCCGAGGGATGCCAAGTCTACGACGCGTGGGGAAATTGCTGGCTTGATTTTTCGAGCACGATCTTTGTGACGAATGCCGGCCACGGAAATCCACGAATTGTCGCCGCTATGAGAAAAGTCCTCGATAAGCCCCTACTGCACACATATACATATGCGACCACGGAGCGAATTGAATATATTGAATATCTGATATCACAGACTCCGGATCAATTTGAGAAGGCGTTTCTTTTGTCGGCTGGCACCGAGGCCACAGAATGTGCATTCAAGCTGATGCGAATGCATGGTCAGAAGAACGGAAAGCGGCGCGGCGGCATCATTTGTTTTGAAGGTAATTGGCACGGTAGAACACTCGGTGCCCAAATGATGGGATGGAACCCGAAGCAGAAGGAGTGGATCGGATATCTTGATCCAGATATCCATCACCTTCCGTTTCCGTATCCTTGGCGAAAAGAAGCGATTGATAACCCTGCGGAATACTTCGATGAAGCCATTGCCAAGTTGATCGCAGATAGCGGGATCGATCCCGACACTGACCTCGCTGGGGTAATGTTTGAAACATTCCAGGGCTGGGGCGCCGTGTTCTACCCACCAGAGTATGTGCAAGCCGTGGTGCGCTTTGCTAAGGCGCACAATATGCTCGTCGCGTTCGACGAGATGCAATCTGGGTTCGGTAGAACAGGGAAACTCTTCGGATATATGCACTACGGTGTCGAGCCGGACTTGCTCTGCTGCGGTAAAGGCGCATCATCCAGTCTGCCCTTAGCCATCGTGCTGGGATCTAGAGAAGTAATGGATCTTCCGGATGTCGGATCGATGAGCTCGACCCATTCGGCGAATCCGATGGTGTGCGCTGCCGGTAAAGCAAATCTTGAGGCGCTAATAGAAGACGGGCTGATAGATAATGCAGCGAAATTGGGTGAGATTTTTCAGGCCAGGTTAAATGGTATGCAAAATCGTTTCAACAACCATTTGGCTCACGTTCAGGGGAAAGGACTCATAGCCGCCCTGATTTTTATGGACCAAAGCCACCAGCCGTTGTCGGCATTGTGTGATCAAATTTCTGAATTATTGTTGCAACGCGGAATATTGGTGGTGCATACAGGTCGCGAGTCAATCAAGCTCGGGCCGCCACTTTGCATCAGCGAAGCGGCCTTGAATGAGGGTCTGGATGTAATCGAACAAGCAATCGCCGATTGCATTTCGGGTATTTGAAGTGCTTGTCGGTGCTCGACACACAGGAATAGTGGTATCGGACATTGAACTATCCTTAGAGTTTTTCATCGGTATTGGTTATCGAGTCGTGGCACGTGAGGTTGAGTCTGGACTAACGGTATCTAAAATTGTCGGCATTCCTGAGGTCCGGATTGACATAGCAAAATTGAGGGCACCCGATGAGAGCATGATTGAATTGTTGCAATATTTAAGCCATCCTGATCTCGGTGACTCGTATTTGCAACCTGCAAACAAACTTGGCTGTTCGCATATCGCGCTCACTGTTAAATCAATTGATTATGTAAGCCGTAAAATAGTTGAGCTGGGTGGTTCGTTAATTGGCGAACCGGTGTTATCCGTAAGCGGTGCAGTCTTGGTTTGTTATTGCCATTCACCATTTGGAGTACTGATGGAACTGGTGGAAGAAATTCAAAATTGAACCAATCGGAGAATTATGAATTTTGGACTTGAACGAAGAGTTGTCATGATAACTGGTGGTGCTGGTGGTATTGGAATGGCGATGGCTCGTGACTTTCTCTCCGAGGGTGCGCGAGTGGTGCTGGTCGGGCGAACCGCCAAAACACTTGAAGACGCAGTATTCAATTTAGCAAAAGACTTTGCAACTGATGACGTTTTCTCTATTCCTGCAGATTGTTCCGATCAACAGGAAGTAGAAAGCGTTATCTCTTCTACAATTGCACGTTGGGGTGCTATTGACGTAGTTGTGGCAAATGTCGGTGACGGCAGGGGAAGCCATGACCCGATGCCTACGGCAGCCGACTTTAATGACTCGTGGATTACTAATTTCAAAACTGCCGAAGTGACCGCGCGCGCGTGCATTCAACCGCTACTTGATTCGCGCGGTAGTCTTCTATTCATCTCATCTATCGCTGGGGTCGAATCGACAGGAGCCCCCACTAGTTACTCGATCGCCAAGACGGCCGTTATTGTCTTGGCCAAACAACTAGCGCGTAAATTGGCCCCAGAGATTCGCGTAAATTGTATTGCTCCAGGGAATGTCTTATTCGATGGTGGATCATGGTCTGAGAAGATCCGCATTGATAAGAAAGGTGTTGAATCGATGATTAATTCAAGTGTTCCTTTAAGAAGATTCGGTACCGCGCAAGAAGTATCTGCGGTCGCCGTATTTTTGTGCTCCTCAAAAGCATCGTTTGTAACTGGCGCATGCGTCACCGTAGACGGTGGCCAGACCACGAGTTTCTAGTAGTTTTGACCTATGGACGATGTTTTTTCCCTCGCCGGAATGGTCGTTGTCATTACTGGCGCAGGGGGTTTATTGGGCGGGCATCATGCCGAGGCCGTTGCGAGGGCAGGTGGAACTCCAATTTTGCTAGATATCGCGCATCAGCGGATAACGGCACTGGCTGAGGATATTAACAAGAGGTTTGGCTGCAAATCGTTGGCCTTCGCGGTCAATATAACGGACGAGGAAGCTGTAGAAAAAAACTGTACACAGATTCTCTCACTATTTGGGAAGATCGACGGGCTAGTAAATAATGCAGCCAACAACCCAGCCGTAACCGCTGACGGACTCGTAGGTTCGGGTCGAATTGAACATTTCTCGGTCGAGGATTGGAGCGCAGATCTTGCAGTTGGCCTCACGGGCGCATTCATTTGTTCCAAGCACTACGGCTCGGCGATCGCCAAGCAGGGTGGAAGTATCGTCAATATCTCGTCAGATTTGGGGTTAATCGGACCAGACCAACGCCTTTACCGCAAAATTGGTGTGGCTGACGATCAGCAGCCGGCAAAACCTGTCACTTATTCGGTTGTTAAATCTGGAATAATCGGGCTGACTAAGTGGCTTGCAACATATTGGGCGGAGCAAGGGGTGCGCTGTAATGCGCTCTGTCCAGGTGGAGTTGAGAACAACCAGAGTGACAGTTTTATAGCAGATGTTAAGACGAGGATTCCGATGGGCCGCATGGCCCATCCCGACGAGTACTCGGGAAGTTTGATTTATTTACTCAGTTCAGCATCAAGCTACGTGACCGGCGCAGTTTTGGTCGCTGATGGGGGTCGGACAGCTTGGTAGCGCGGGTCCTCGTTACTACCGCGGTTGAGGAGACATGGCCTGCTGACCAGCCAATAATGTTTCTTGGCGGGTGGTGCCAGCGCTTTCCAAGGCGTGAGCACTGGCAATCTCTCGACGCGACTGTCGCCCGACCTTACGGTCGTTCTCAAGCCCAGAGAGACGTCGACTACCAATATGTCCATAAGGTTCACAAATTACTACTCAAGGATGTCTCGCGAAATCTAAATCAGATTCATGGAGTTGATCACACTGAGCGTTATTGGCAAATAGTCTTAGGTCACTGGCTGATTAGGTATACGTGTCTAATTTTTAATAGATGGGCCACTCTTAAGCAATGCCTTGAAGAAAACGATTTAATTGGCATTTCAGTAATTAGGGATGATGCTTATGATCTCGCTACTTTGGACACTGTCGGGACGTCTTGGGCCGCAAACGATGACTATTGGAACGCAGTATTAGATTCCAGAATCGTTACAAGGTACTTAGGTGACCGAATACCACTAATTTTTGTGCATCCCGACAAACCTCATAGTTCATTTGTCCACGCTAAGCCCGATGTAGTGCCGATCACGTTGTCGTCTAAGCAGAAGGCTGCCAGCGCGCTGAGACGCGCTATGCGCTCGATACGCAGGGGTCGTGAGGTTTTTCTATTAAATACGTATCTTTCTTCGGCGATCGAAGCAAAATTGGAATTCCTATTTGGCCAAGCCCCGAAAACATGGTCAACTCTAGATGTAGATATTTTCTCTTCCGACAACATTGATCGGCAATTGTTACAATTCCAAATTGAAACCGCTGATGAATTTGTATCGTGCGCTGGGGCGTTTTTGTACGAGTTAATGCCAAAATGCTTGGTGGAGAGTTATCAAAGTGTTGTTACGCAATCAGAGCAGGTTCCTTGGCCGCGTAACCCAAAAATCATTTTTACCTCAAATAATTTCGACAGTGACGAACTATTTAAGGTTTGGGCGGCGGCAAAAGTTGAAGCCGGGTCAAGATATTTCACAGGTCAGCACGGTAATAACATTGGAACGCGTAAGAACTATCCAACCGAGTCCGAATGTCTTGACACCAGCGATAAATTTGTTACTTGGGGTTGGGTAGATGGCGATCTGAAGCACGCACCAGCATTTATTTTCAAGACAGTGGGTGGAACGAAGCCAACAATTGATCCAAGCGGCGGACTATTACTCGTTGATCTTTCGATCGAGAATCGATTGTGGCCGTGGGACACTGACGTCGACATTGAGATTCATCAGAACGAGCAGTTTCAGTTTGTCGATAACCTCCCTGAGGACATTAGGAATCAGGTGACTTTGCGGTTATGGCATAGTCATGAACTCCTGCCATGGGCAGATAAGGAGAGGTGGCTGGATCGCTTTCCGGCAATCTCCTACGAACGCGGTCAGGCCCCGATGAATGAATTGGTTGCCAAACATCGGCTAGTGGTTCACTCTTATGACTCGACTGGGATTCTTGAGGGCCTCTATTGGAATAACCCGTTGATCGCGTTTTGGGCAGGCGGACTTGAGCACCTCAGAGAAAGTGCCCACCCGTACTATCAACTGTTAGTGGAGAGTGGGATCGTACACCTTTCGCCGCTGAGCGCGGCAGATCACATTTCGGGGATCTGGGAGAACGTTGACCAATGGTGGATGTCAGAGAAAGTGCAGTCGGCTCGAAGAGAATTTTGTAGTAGGTATGCGCGGGATTCTGGGTCTCCGACAAAAGATATTAAGAAAATTTTGACTGGACCGAAAATTCAGATAGCTAGTGATCGAGGATCTCTCTAGCGATGGCGCCGACTCGTATACATTTCCACACAGACTGCCCGTACTATGCCGGATGCGAAAATTTACTGGGAGTGATTTTTTCTGATCCCAGGCTCAAGCAACAATACTCAGTCACTTTAAGTTATCGCTTTAGCGATAGGTACGAAGCAGGCGCAAGCGCTGCAATTCCCAAGTGGGTACCGAGATTTCCACTTCGGATCCCATTTTCAGTCGGCCTTCAGGTACGTCGGAAAGGCGTAATGCGCTTGCTGGTATCGGGCGTCAACAAAATTGCTCAGTATGCGTTTGAACTACCGTTGTTTATCACAGATGTAATGATTTTGGTCAGAACATTTTCAAAACTAGATCCCGAAATTTTGTATATCAATAATGGCGGCTATCCTGGGGCGCGATCGGCGCGGGCGGCAGTGTTCGCGGCACGATTATCGGGTATCAAAATAGTTGTAATGCGGGTTCATAACCTAGCGATCACCTATAAGTGGCCCCATCGCTGGTTGGACTTCCTGACCGATTTTTGGATCTCTCGAATGACTACGCGATTTGTTGTCGGTTCGCAGGCATCTGCAGAACAACTACGAAAAGTGTTGAAGTTGAAATCGAAACAAGTCCAGGTGATCATGAACGGATTCGCACCAACGCAACAGATTGAAGAGCGCGCCTCGATTAGGAATCGTCTTCTTGGGACAAGTACGGGCGATGAAATCGTAATAGGAGTAGTCGGAGCCCTCGAGGAGAGGAAGGGGCATCGAGTGTTATGTTCCGCTCTAGCTATCATCCGAGAATCTAACCCCACTGTTTTCGTGAAAATACGGGTTTTTTTTATTGGAGAAGGGGTTGACGAAGACCTCATAGCGACTAAATGTGAGCAAGAAGGTCTAATGGAATCGATTAAGTTCATCGGACAAAAAACAGATGCAGTTTCTTATATTAACGCGTTAGATATTCTTGCGGTCCCATCATTGCGAGAAGAGGATACGCCGAACGTGGTTCTCGAAGCGATGTTTACCGGCACTTCAATAATCGCTTCTGATATTGCAGGAATTCCTGAGCAGATCATTCATGGGACAACCGGTACATTGGTGCCTGCAGGGGACGTACTCGCCTTGGCGGATGCGTTGATTGCGACAATTTCGGCGCAAGATAAGCGAAATAGCGTGAGCGTGGCGGCTAGAGAGCGATTCCGTAGACTATTTACAATGTCAAGTATGGTCGACAGCCACCTCGTCTTGTTCGCAGAGATGTCTGACCGAATATGAAGGTAGCGATTCTGTGTGGCGGATTTGGCACGCGAATTCGCGATGTATCCGACGAGGTTCCAAAGCCAATGATTCCAGTTGGGCGTCTCCCAATTCTGTGGCACCTAATGAAGTATTACGCGTCGTTCGGTCACACCGACTTCATTCTTTGCCTTGGTTACAAGGGTCAGGTGATTAGAGATTTTTTCCTAAATTATGAAGCGAACACAAGAGACTTCACCATTTCCCTAGGTGACGAGGATCAGATTGAGTTTCATACTCGACATAGCGAGTCCAACTGGAAGATTACGTTTGCCGAGACAGGACCCGATTCGCTTACTGGGACGCGCATCAAAAGGATCGACAAATATTTGTTAGGTGAGTCCAACTTCATGCTCACTTACGGCGACGGTTTGAGCACCGTTGATTTATCAGCCTTAGAGACGTTTCACGTTCAGAAGGATCGGGTTTTGACGGTTACTGGAGTGCGCCCACCCAGCAGGTTTGGCGAGTTAGTAGCGGGCAATGACGGATTGATTAGTGAATTTAATGAGAAACCTCAAGCAGCGGACGGACGTATTTCGGGTGGATTTTTTGTTTGTAAATCGGAAATATTTAAATATCTCAATAATAGTGAGGACCTAGTTTTCGAACAGGGGCCTATGAAGACACTAGTTAAAGATAGGCAGGCGGTGGTCTTTGAGCACGATGGATTTTGGCAGTGCATGGATACGAATCGTGACTGGCAGTATTTGAATGAGTTAGTGAGTACAGGCAAAGCTCCATGGATAAATTGGTAAGCCAGTTCGGTGATTTCCGCGGGAAATCAGTACTTATAACGGGGCACACCGGATTTAAGGGGTCATGGCTTGCGTTATGGCTGCAAATGCTGGGAGCCAGAGTTCATGGATTCGCACTCGAGCCACTTCATGAGCGAGATCACTTTAATGTGCTTGGACTCGAACAGTTAATTGATCATCAGATTGGTGATGTGCGGGATATTGGGGCTTTGAAGAAGGCGTTTGAAAGAGCTAGCCCCGAATTCGTGTTTCATCTTGCAGCCCAACCACTAGTTCGGCAGTCGTACTTAGATCCAAAGTTGACATTTGATGTCAATGTCGGTGGGTCTGTCAACGTCCTTGAATGCGTGCGAGATTCTCTATCAGTGAAGTCTCTTGTGTATGTCACGTCTGATAAGTGCTATAAAAATCACGAGGTAAGTCGTCCGTACATCGAAGCCGACGAGCTCGGTGGACACGATCCATATAGCGCGTCAAAAGCCGCGGCCGAGATTGTTTTTACCTCGTACCTAAAGTCTTATTTTGGAATCCATTCAAATTGCGGTGTTGGGTCGGTGCGCGCAGGCAACGTAATCGGCGGCGGGGATTGGTCGGAAGACAGAATTGTCCCAGACTGTGTCCGTGCTCTCAATCAAGGCAAACCGATAAAAGTGCGCAGCCCGTTGTCAGTTCGCCCATGGCAGCATGTCCTTGAGCCGATCGCTGGATACTTGCAGCTCGCCAGTCGGCTCGCGAAGTCTCCATCGCAATTTTCGGGGTCATGGAACTTTGGTCCGGCCGAGCAGGGTTCTAGCAACGTAATTACGGTTGTCGAGTCGGTGGTCAAAGAGTGGGGTGTCGGGAGCATTGACATTTCGGCCGCTACTAATGATCTGCATGAAGCTGGGCTTCTTCATTTGGATTGCGCGAAAGCGATGGCTGAACTTGATTGGCGTCCGCGGTGGCAATTCGCTCGGACGATTGCCGAGACCGTCGCTTGGTATAAAGCTTTTGGCGCGGGCGAAGATGCTTTGCAACTCAGCATGGCGCAGATAGCGTCATACGAAGGAGGCGTTTGATGATTGATGGTGTGATTATTTCGCCACTGCGACAGATAATTGACGAGCGCGGCAAAGTCATGCACATGCTCAAAAATACTGATGAAAATTTCAATTCATTTGGAGAAATATATTTCTCAGGTATTCACCCTGGTGCGATTAAGGCTTGGCATATTCACGAATTAATGACACTCAATTATGCGGTGCCGATCGGATTAATCAAGTTTGTGATGTATGACGACCGCCAAGACAGCTCAACCCGGGGAGAAGTTCAAGAACTTTTCGTAGGATCCAATAATTATTGCTTAATTTCGGTACCTCCGATGGTTTGGAATGGCTTTAAGGGTCTTGGCTCAGAAATGTCGCTCGTAGCGAATTGCTCAAGCATTCCTCACGATCCATCAGAAATCAGGCGACTTGATCCATTCTCATCGACTATTCCTTATGACTGGAGCATGAAGCACGGATGAAAAATCGTGTTTTGATTACAGGCGGTTTCGGCAATCTTGGTGGTCGACTGGCGATAGCCCAGAGTGGAGGTGGAGCGGTTGCGGTCCGCCTGGCAAGCCGAGCACTTAGGGTCGCCCCGGAATGGTTGCCTCACGCCGAGACTGTCCAGCTAGATCTAATGAGCAAAGAGTCATTACTGGAGGCACTCGTTGGGATCCAGAATGTTATCCATCTGGCTTCACCAAATGAACATGCCAGCGCACTCGATCCAGGCGAGACGATGCGATCAGCATCTGGCGGTACTGCGAACTTGGTAGCTGCTGCGGAGGAGTCTGGGGTGAAGAGGTTCATCTATATGTCTACAGCCCATATCTATGGCTCGCCGATGCGTGGGCATATAGATGAAGCAACGGTGCCTCGCCCGACAAATGCGTACGCGATTAGCCACTTAGCGGCAGAACAGTTTGTATCAGCCGCACATGATCGCGAAAAGATGGTTGGGGTAGTTCTACGAAGCGGCAACGGTTTTGGTTATCCGGTACATTCGGAAGTTGATACGTGGCATCTTGTTATCAACGATCTTTGTCGGCAAGCGGTTTCGACAAGAACTTTAAAACTCAGATCAACTGGAACCCAAGAGCGAAATTTTATTACAATTTCGGATATCGCGATGGCGGTAACCCTAATGACAAGAGTACCTCGAGAAAAACTTGGGAACGGAATCTTCAATTTAGGAGAATCTAAATCAACAAGTGTCTTGGCGATGGCAACAATGGTCGCCGATAGGTGCGAGGCGAAGTTCAATTTTCGGCCCCAAATTGAGCGGCCGCAGGATGCTAATGAGAAAATTTTGAAATTGTACTATGACACCGCGAAGATTGCGGCTATTGGTTTCTCACCTATGTCAAATTTTTCTGCTGAAATCGACGGGATACTTGATCTTTGCCGTACCGATTTGAATTCGACGAAGTAGGCCCAATCTTGGAAAGAAGTAGTCCCCGGGTTTCAATTTTAATGACCGTATTTAACGGTGCGAGATTTATTGCTAAATCAGTCGAATGCGTACTCGACCAATCGTTCAGCGAATGGGAACTCATAATTGTCGAGAACGGATCTACCGATGGAACCGCTGAATTGGTTAAATCGTTCGGCGATAGGAGAATTCGACGAGAAATGCTTGAACGCAACATTGGCCGAACGCCTGCACTTCAACTGGCACTCGAAAACGCACGAGGGGAGTATGTCGCGGTTCTCGATGCAGATGACATTTGCGCCCCGGAGAGACTTGCGACCGAAATCAGGTTTCTCGACGCTAATCCTGAAGTGATGGTGGTTGGTACATGGTTCAACGAGATTGATGCCAATGGTTTAGAGAACTTGGTTCGCACTCCCAGTACGGCCGGGCAGGATGTCATCGATCTGATGGCGAGCTCTAATCCAATTTTGCACTCCTCCGCGATGTATCGCCGCAAAGAGGCGATTGATGTAGGTGGTTATGCCGTCGAGTACAAATATGGAGCGGACACAAATCTTTGGGTTTCGCTAATGCAGATAGGCAAAGCGGCCATAATCCCGATCAGCCTTGCCTCATATCGAATGTATCCAGAGAATTTGACCAACCAGAAGTCAACAGCGCTAGATGTTTATTACGACGGGTTTCGAATTTATCGTCGGGCCGCAGAAGTTTTGCCGATTTCTGAGTCCGCGCGTATCAAGAGCAAGCAGTCAATCACGGCAGCGCAGTTTCTCTATGGTGTGGCGTTATTAAGGCGGCGCCGTCTTGTCCTGGGCTTCAGCAATATTGTCAGCGCGCTGAGTCGAAATCCAATCGGTATTTTAAGGTCGAATAGATTTAGGAGTCTGTTTAGTTCGAAGTAAATTGAACAGTAGAATCAACCTTTATGACCGTCCCACGCGAAGAATATGACAATGAAGCGTATTGGATCGATTTGCATGATCGATTTGGTGGGTCGCTTCAGGCGGTCGGTCAGTCAGCTTTGTCTGAATCATATAATCGTGCTAAATACGCGAGCGAGGAACTTGGCTTTGAACAGGCCCTATCTGAGGTCGTGGGTCACCCAACTAATGTTCTTGAAATTGGGGCCGGCACCGGATATTGGACTGAGAAGATGTCACGGCGTTGGGGTCTAGAGACAAGAATAACGGCCTTAGATCTTTCAGAGAGGGCACTCAATGCCCTTCATGCACGAATGCCAAACGTACGCACCGAAACTGTTGATGTCGGCAAGATAGACCCGAACTCATTTTCTAATCAGTACGACCTAGTAACAGCGATAATGGTCCTTTTACACATTACCGACGAGACTCAGTTTCTCAGTGCGTTGAAATTGGCCGCCGATAGCGTTCGAAATGGTGGTCATATTGTCATTTACGAACCACTTCTGGTCGCTAAATTCAGTCCATTTACGGCCGAAGGGTATGGAGCTGCGCACAATAGGGTGCGGCGGCTTGAGACGTTCTCGGTGGCTTTAGGCAGCTTCGGGATGCAGTTAGTAGAAATCGTGAATGGTGCGAGCTGGATTTTGAACTCGCCAATAGAGTCGTCAGGCCGAGTCAGGTTTTCTACTATGAACCTAGTCTGGAAGTCGCTTAGCGCCGCAGTGTATAAAGGCGAGCGGCGTTCAAAGTTGATAATGCCTTTCATCAGTCTCATCGATAGGCGGATACGAAAGGGCAAGAAATCCGCAAGTGGCAAATATGCGATTTACAAAAAAGTCGAATAAATTTCGAGAACATGCATATATTAATAGTTCCTTCCGAGCATTTTGTAACTCTCGACAATCCCCTAGCCGGGATATTTCAGATGCATCAGGCACGTGCTCTGAGTGCAGCCGGCTTCCAAGTTGGAGTTGCCGGCTCTGGGTTCAAATCACCGCGTCGTATTATGAACAGGTACGTCTACTCTGCGCGCGAGATTATCGATGGGGTCGCCGTAGTTCGCAGATACCGATCGCGAATAATTCCGGAGAAACTTACTCCTACACCGTTGCTGATTAGACAAACAACACGAGCCTTACGGATGACGATCAATCACTATATTTCAGAATTTGGAAGACCCGATGTCATCCATGCCCATAATTTTCTGTATGGTGGTATCGCGGCGACGAAAATCGGTGCCGCCCTCGGAATTCCAGTTGTTGTTACCGAACATAGTTCGGTCTTCCTCAAACACTCGGTGCCAATCAGAGTCAAAAAATTCTTACGTAGGGCGTCATTAGATGCACGATCCGTTATTGCAGTTAGCCGACGTCTCTCTAATGAAATTCTCGAATTTGTTGACATTCCGATCAATATTTCGACTATTAGTAACGTAGTCGCCTCGGAGTTCATCAATCACGAACGCTGTCAAGATACTCCCAAATCGGGAAGTCCTGTATTCGTCTCTGTTGGCTCTTTGGATCGAAATAAGAACCACCAGATTCTCTTGCGTGCGTTTGCATCTGAGTTTAAATCCACTTCCGCAACCTTGAAAATAATAGGAACAGGAGAACTACTTTCAGAATTGGTCGCTTACGCCAATGAACTTGGTATCTCGGACCAGGTTGATTTTTTGGGGTATCTTGGATCGAATGACGTTATCCGGGTCTTGGACGGTGCCACTTGTTTCGTCCTGACCAGTCGCCTAGAGACCTTCGGGGTCGCTCTAATCGAAGCTCTTTCCCGAGGTCTACCACTTATTGCCACTCGTTGTGGTGGCCCTGAGGATATTGTCAACGAGGCGAACGGGTTTCTTATCGATTCTGATGATGATGACGCTCTAAGGTTGGCGCTTTCGGAGATGGGACGAAATTACGCGAGGTTCTCGCCTGAAGAAATCCGCCGGTCGGCCACGAAACGATATGGCGAAGAATCATTCGTAAAATCTTTGAAACAGATCTATGACGAGTGCCTGATCACCCGTCGTCAGTGACTACCCTTAAGCAGATGTTGACAGTCATTGATTACGGAATTGGGAATATCGGGTCCGTTGTCAATATGGTCAAAAAAATCGGTGCGGATGTCGAGATTGCGACGACATCCCAGCAAGTGAACAGGGCGTCCAAGCTGGTCCTGGCAGGAATTGGCTCATTTGATGCCAATATAACTGCGCTTCGGGCAAGTGGTCTTGACGAAACAATTCTCGATGTGGTTGGCGCTGGCGGCGTTCCTTTGCTTGGTGTGTGCCTTGGCATGCAAGTCATGTGTAATTCAAGCGAAGAGGGAAGTCTTTCGGGCTTGGGTTTGGTCGACGCCCGTGTAAAGAAGTTTCAGTTTGATGAGGCGAGTAAACTTAAAGTCCCACACATGGGATGGAATACTGTGTCAGCGGCTAAAAAATCTTGCTTATTTGATGAAACAGCCGAGGAAAACCGGTTCTACTTTTGCCACTCGTATTTTGTTGATTGCGCGGATACTTCCGACATAGCATTGCATACGACTTTTGGGTTACCATTCGTCTCGGGTTTCTCGAGAGGAAACTTGTATGGTGTTCAGTTTCATCCCGAGAAGAGTCACAGATTTGGAATGCAACTATTCAAGAATTTTATCGGTATTTGAGTGCTTCTTCCAAGGGTAATTCCTTCACTGTTGGTTAGTAGTGGCGGACTTGTCAAGACTACAAAATTTACTAAACCGAAATACGTCGGCGATCCCATAAATGCGATTCGCATATTCAATGACAAGGAGGTCGATGAACTTATTGTTCTTGATATAGATGCGAGCAAGATGGGCTCTGCCCCAAATTTCGAATTGATCAGGGAATTTGCGAGTGAATGTTTTATGCCGCTCTGCTATGGCGGTGGTATACGCACGCTGGATCACGCCAAAGAGTTATTTTCGATTGGCGTCGAGAAGATCTCCTTGCAGACCGCGGCGTTAAAAGATCTCAGAATTGTCAGCGAAATCGCCAACTACGCCGGGTCGTCGAGTGTTGTTGTGTCGATTGATGTTAAGAAGAACTGGCGTGGTCGTGAGGATGTTCAATCATTCTGTTCGATAAAGTTGGAAAACAACAATGTGTTGGATTTGTTGAGAAGTGCGGTAGATGCTGGCGCCGGAGAGATTTTGCTTAATTGCGTTGATAATGATGGTTTGATGTGTGGAATGAATCTGGAGTTGATTAGGAAGATGGCTTCGGAGGTAGACATCCCTGTCGTAGCGGCTGGTGGCGCCGGATCGATGTCTGATATCCGAGCAGCAATTGACGCCGGCGCGAGTGCTGTAGCGGTGGGAGCAATGTTCGTCTTCCACGGCCCACACCGCGCAGTGCTCATAACCTATCCGAACCGAACCGAATTCGAAATGATGATGATGTGATCGAAACAAATTATAGAATTTGCGCGCGCTGTGTCATGGATACTAGCGCAGTTGATATAACTTTTGATGATGGCGGTATTTGCAATTATTGCTGTGAATTTTTAGTAAATGACGCATCGACTATTTTCATGCGAGAAGAAGAGCGCGATAGTAAACGAAAGACATTCATCGATCTTGTAAAGAAGCATGGGGCAAATAAGAGGTATGACTGCATTGTCGGTCTTTCCGGTGGTGTTGACAGCGCATTCACTTTGTATACGGCTGTAAGTCTTGGGTTGCGACCGCTCGCAGTGCATATGGATAATGGCTGGAACTCAGAACTAGCACAGAATAATATTGAGAATCTTGTCAAACGGCTCGGTGTGGATCTATACACACATGTGATCGATTGGCCAGAATATCGTGGCTTGATGCAGGCGTTTTTCGAGGCGGATGTGATTGACGTCGAGTTGCTATACGACAATGCGATGCTGGCACTGAATTATCGTCTGGCATCAAAGCACGGAGTTAGATACATTCTTTCCGGTCACAACGCCTCGACAGAGGGTATGCGGATGCCACCATCTTGGAACTGGCTAAAGTTTGACGCCAGAAATATACGAGCGATAGCCAAAGAATTTGGTCCCCAAATTCGGATTCGGTCTTTCCCTATCATTGGAACCAAGAACTTGGTTTGGTATAGGATGTTGCGTCGAATTTCCTGGGTTAGATTCCTAGACTTTGTTGACTACAACAAGGAAAGCGCCCTCAAGGTTCTCGAACAAGATTTTCAATACAAGCGATACCCATACAAGCACTATGAATCAATTTTTACGAGGTTCTACCAAGGGCATCTTCTCCCGGTTAAATTTGGCGTTGACAAGCGGCGGGTTCATCTATCATCGCTGATAATCAGCGGTCAGCTAGGGCGATTAGAGGCGTTAGTGATCTTGGAAGGGATACCGTATCCATCCTCCGACCAACTTAACGATGACATTAGATATTTTCTAAAGAAAATGCTTTGGAGTGCTAGTGATCTCGCTGACTACCTTAAGCGAGGAGTTCGGCGTCATGATGAATTTGGCAGCGAATATACGATGTGGAAACGTTTCGTCAAAGTCTACAAGTTGCTTGTACGGAGTTCAGCGGGGGACCTTTAGCAACTAGAATAAAGTCAATGATTATGGTTTTGCCACCGAGGTTCTTTCTCTCTTGGCTCTTCGGGTCTATTTTCATAGTTGTGTTATGCACGCTGGGAAAAGTATCTAGCGAAGTATTGATTGCTGACATTCTCGCAGTTGGATTCATTGTGCCAATATTCTTGTTGTTTCGTGCGTTTCTAAATCGGCGGCAGGTTCTAATTGCAGTTTCATTACTAATCTTCGGGGTGGCTAGTTCAGTTGTGCACATAGTTCTTAATCTCGAGCCCCCGTTTTACTCCGCTGTAATTTTGGCGAGGTCGTTTTCTGCATTCGCCATATTTTTCTTCTTCTATGGAATGTCAAAGAGAACTGGAATACACTTTCGAGCCGGCTTTTTGGTCGTCATCGTGGTCGCCGTAGCGGGTTCCGTTCTGGGACTTGTACGCGGGGAGCGGTCTTATTATGGGTACGCCAGGGTCGGGGTCAATATCAGCCCAGCGAATACCGGATTTATCCTCGCTTCAATATTTATTGGAGTTCTGTCCGCGTTGTTTATTTTTCAGAGTAATATCTTGAACAAGAGAAGCGCAGCGAGCAGATTAGGTCTTGTAGTCATTGCGACAGTTCTCCTTCTGTTAGTCATACTTACAGCGTCGAAATCGTCAATGGCGGGTGCAGTAGGTGGCGGAATGTTACTGATTTTCCTCCAACAAGCAGAACGTCGAATCGGTCGAACAGGTGCCATATTATTTGCCATTTTCTTATCCGTGGTTTTACTCATTGTCGCTTATGCTCTGGTGGCAAAGACTGGAGTTTTGTTCGATAGCCTAAACCGATTCGATCGCATCGATTCTGCAATTAAGGATAGATTTTCTAAAGTAATTTACTATTTCAGGAACATGAGTCACGAGGCTTCGAACCCAGTGATTTTTCTCTTGCTAGGAATGGGTCCAGGCGCCGCAGCAAGTTTCTCGTATGTCCCCGGCACTTCTTTTTTTAGTTTCGACACAGTGATTGGAAGAATGATTTGGGAGTGGGGGCCGATTGGCACAATTCTTTGGTTTATGTTTTTTGGTTCGGTGCTTCGGCAGACCATGGCGAATTCGTCACGAAGTGGCTTTACAGTTGTCGCCTTCTACCTCTTCGTAATGATATTTGGATTTGGGGCCGAGTTTCTATGGATCGCGCCATCAGGCTATCTTTTTATGGTGTTTCTAGGGCTAATCGCTGGGCATGCGGAACGCAAAGCTCGGCTAAAGATGTTGATTAACGCATGATTCTCCACTTGACAACCGTCCACCCACGAAATGATGTTCGCATTTTCTTGAAAGAGGTTGAGAGTCTCAACGCGGGGTTGGATCTCGAAGTTGCACTAATGGTCGCCGATGGGCTTGGCGATGAGAAATTGAGCCGAGGCCTAAAGTCCATTTCGGTCATTGATATCGGCAAACCAAGATTCGGTCGAGTCGGGAGGTTGACCGTCGCTTCGTTTAGGGTATTGGTTAGAATACTGCGTCTTAAACCGAGCATCGTTCATTTTCACGACCCTGAACTTCTTTTGATCGGCATTATCCTTAGGCTGCTTGGACTAATAGTCATTTACGATATTCATGAAGATGTACCTCGCCAGATTCTCTCTAAACATTGGATTCCTCTTCGGACGAGAAGAATTGTGTCAATGATTACTGAAGCCATCGAATGGGTGGCTAGCTTAACTCTTTCGGCATTTGTTGCCGCAACGCCCACTATTGCTAAGAGGTTCCCGAACGGACGAACGATTTGCCTCCAGAACTATGTATTGCTTTCTGAGATCAAGTCGGTGCGAGAAAACGCGTATCATGATCGAAAAAATAAGTTCGGGTATGTTGGGGTGATTTCAAAGCCACGCGGAATAGAAGAAATTGTTTCTGCTCTCGAGATAGTCAATCTCGAGAGTGACCTGCACCTTTCTCTGGCAGGCTACTTTAGCCCCGACAAGTTGCGGTCATCTGTAGCGAATAGTGAGGGTTGGAAATATGTAAGTTTTCACGGGTTCGCATCGAGGGCAGAGGTGATGGAGATCCTATGTACATCGCGCGCGGGATTACTATTACTGCATCCGCTAGCAAACCATGTTGATTCTCAGCCTGTAAAGATGTTCGAATACATGGCAGCCGGCATTCCGATTATCGCGTCAGACTTTCCGCTATGGAGGGAGATCATTAGCGGTGTGGGTTGCGGAATTTTGGTTGATCCTCTAGATGTTGAAGCGATAGCAGCAGCGATGAAGTGGGTATTAGACAACCCATCGTTAGCTGAGGAAATGGGAAATAGGGGCAGAGTCGCAGCGCAATCAAAGTACAACTGGGACCATGAGTCGGACAAACTTCTAGAGTTATACCGATCTCTTCTTTCTGAAGAATCAAAGTGAACTATAACTTATGAGGATTTCAACTGTTATTGGGGCAAGGCCCCAATTCGTTAAGGCGGCCGTGCTTTCGCGAGCATTCCTTGACGGTGGAGTAATCCACGAGACAATCATCCATACTGGTCAACATTTCGACGACAACATGTCGGAGATCTTTTTTCGGGAACTTGGAGTCCCGAAACCGCGCACGAATTTGGGGATCGCCGGATCTAGTCATGGCGAGATGACCGGTCGAATGATGGAGAAATTGGAAGTCATATTCCAAGTGGAAAGGCCTCAAGCGGTACTCGTCTATGGAGATACAAACTCGACTCTGGCGGCGACACTCGTTGCGACCAAACTTTGTATTCCCGTGTTCCATGTTGAGGCGGGCTTACGCTCCTTCAATCGAAGAATGCCTGAGGAAATAAATCGGGTAGTTACCGATCATTTGTCAAGCGTTCTGTTTTCGCCTACTCCCTTGGCGACCAAAAATCTTCAAAACGAAGGGATTGACGCGTCAACAATACACGAAGTTGGTGATGTGATGTATGATGCGGCAAACTTGTTTCTTGAAATCGCAAAGATCGCGAGCAATATCCACGAGAAATTGCTTCTCGGGAGTAGAGATTACGTACTAGCGACAATTCATCGTCAAGAAAACACTGACGATGAAGCGAGACTTCGAAATATTTGTGTAGAACTCGCGCGGGCAAGTAAATCGATTCCCGTTGTTTTGACATTGCATCCTCGGACGAGGCAAAAAATTCACGACTTAGGAGATGCCTCTCTGCTCGATGGGGTTACGGTGATTGAGCCTGTTGGCTATTTGGATATGATTCAGTTGGAACGAGGCGCTTCAGTAATAGTCACTGACTCGGGTGGTGTACAGAAAGAAGCTTATTTTTCGAGAGTTCCGTGCGTTACGTTAAGAGACGAGACCGAGTGGGTCGAATTGGTTAAAACGGGATGGAATCAACTTGCATCACCGTTAAGCAACGATGTCGCCGAGTTAATTGTAGGAAGAATCGGGTGGCGTGGTGAAGATGTAGATCTTTACGGTGGAGGACTCGCGACTAATCGCATTAACGAAATTTTGTCTGGTTTGCTCCTGTGAAGGTTTGGATACTGCAAACCGGTGAACCATTACACATTGATGGAGAATTCGTCCGCCCTATGAGGGCCATAAATCTTGCAAATGCGCTTATCGCTGTCGGTCACACTGTTGAGATCTGGAGCAGCGATTTCTTTCATCAAGAGAAACGCCATCGGTTTGGGTGTTATAAAGAGGTTCGAATCTCGCCGCAATTGCAACTCAATCTACTACCGAGCAAAGGGTATAGGCGTAACATTGGGCTAGGCCGTTTGACCGATCATGTGCAACTCGCCTTCAACCTCCGAAAAAAACTTCGTACAAGAATCGCTCCTGATGTAACTTTTATTGGCTATCCACCAATTGAGACCGCATCGGTGATGTCTAAGTGGCTCCAAAAGCGTGACTCGCCGAGCTTGTTAGATGTTAAGGATCAGTGGCCAGAGTTCTTTGTCAAAATATTGCCTAATTTTCTAAAGCCTGTCGGCCGGATGGCTCTGTTCCCCTATTTTTTGATGGCGTCACGTACCTTTAAACGTGTGACTGGCATTTCATCCATGGCAGGTGGATTTCTTGATTGGTCGCTTGCAAACGCGAAGAGACCGCGTGGAGTGAGTGATGGAGTTTTTGCGCTCACATCCCCGGAAGCGAGTTTCTCCGTGGCACAACAAAATGCCGCCAGGTTGTGGTGGGACCAAAATGGAGTGTTTGACGACGATACCGCAAGGTTCTGTTTTGTCGGCAGCCAATCAACTGCATTTGACTTCGAGACAGTAATTCGTGCTGCAGAAATTCTCGCAATCAACAAAGCAGATTGCGAGATCGTCATTTGTGGTGATGGAGAGTTGAGTGCATCTCTTGTAAAGAGGGTTCAATTTGTAGACAATGTTCACGTTGTTGGCTGGATAGATCGACCGAAGATCGAAGTTCTTGCCGAGCGGTCGATAGCGGCACTGGCTCCTTATAGGAATGTCCAAAACTTCAGCTTGAATATTCCGAATAAGGTGCTTGACGCGTTCTCACTAGGGATTCCTTTGGTCACACCATTGAGTGGGGAGGTTGCGCGTCTAATTTTCGAGCACGATGTGGGAAGAATTTACGAAGAAGGAGATCCCAGTTCTCTGGCGGAGTGCATGAAACAGATGATTGATGATGGGGACAGAACTGGGTTGATGGGCGAAAACGCGAAAGAACTCTACGAGTCAGAGTTTTCTTACGAATTAGTTTATACAAGACTCGTTAAACACCTTGAATTATTGGCGGCGCAAGTTTTAGAGTAAGTGCGCGATTCCATCCGGGACGGATGCAAGAATCGCTGAGGACAACTCGCATCCGGATCTGTCCATCAATTTTTTAACTCTCCTAAGTTCAGTCTTATCGCTGGTCCCGTATTCGGCTAACAAGATATTCAAGGTTTTTAGGTGCATGTCGAAATCAACTGGCTCAAAGTCGGCGAAAGGTCGAGAGATGGTTAATTCAAGGTGCGGTGGCAACTCGGCACTCAACTGACGACAAATCTCGCCGAATAGGGGATTCGCGCTAAGCGTAATTAGGCATATCGTTGACCGATTGTGAGTGTTCGAGCTATTTTGAATTGCGGCGGCAACAGGGTTGATTACTGCTGGAGTCAAGGTGACTGGTAGCACGCCAATCACGGAGCCCCGTCCTAATTGCGCATCGATATCGCTTGACCTACGTATTTTTTTGTCTAGCAGCATCAGGATTATCATCAATAGCAAGCCGATTAGAAGGCCACCTGTGATTCCGAATATGAGAGCCCGGGTGCGGGCAGACCATGTCGTTGAAGATTCTATTTGAATTACCTCTTGCGGTGTCAAATCAACTGTTGATCGTGAAATAACCTGGATGGCACCCGTTGTGGAGCTGGCTATGTCCCCCAGCACTGCAGCCTGGGACTGCAGGCCGGCCAACGGAGTTTCTGTGTCTCGTCGTTGCAGTACCAAAAGTCCTGCAACAGCGGGGTTCCGTTCAGTTCTAATCTTTTCGTCGAGGTCTTGTAGTGAGCTCACTATTGCAGAAATTTGGGCATTCGTAGCCGACAGTTGCTGAGAGGCAACCGTGATCCACGCTTCCATCTTGATTTGTTGCGCGGCTTTAATGTATGCATCGGTCAACTTGGACGTATCCTCGCGTGTTTCTGCCTCAATGGCGAGAACCAAATGGTCAGTTGCTGCAGTCGAAGTAAGTATTCCTGATGCACCAGTACTTTCCTCGACGACTCTTTTAATGTCAGATGAACCAATCCTGCTCGCAAGGTCCACATTGGTGAAGTCAATTTTGAAACCCGGCAACGCGGCCGTGTCCAAGAGATCGGTTGTCTCCTGGTACGGACCAGTTGAATCGCTCGCTGCGTCGGAGGTTGTGCTTTGACTCGAGGAGGTTGTGCTTTGACTCGAAATGAGAAGAAAACCGGTCAGGCTGACGACGCAGGCAACCACCACCCACCACAGTCGCCTTATGGATACTAGGTAGATCATCAAGTCTGTCTTAAGGTCGTCTTCCATAGAGAGTTCACTCTACTTCAGGGCAGTTGCCACTCTTAGGGTAATTGGCATGTCACGATGGTATTAATGAATAAAAACTTGGATGACCTGCAACGTGTGCTGGGGTATGTCGGCGCGAGAGACGAGCGCCCAGGGGGCTCGAAACTCGGTGACCAAATGTTTGTCTACCCGTTTTGGACTCAAGAGTTTTGTGACGCGTTGATCAGGGCCGCAGAAGCTGTCGGCGGTTTCGACGCCCACCCCGACGACCCGGTACCCGGCACCGAAATTTCGTTGGCGGCGATTAGCCCGAAACTGTTTGACTCGGTGCAGCAAGACATCGGCATGCGCATCTGGCCGCAACTTCAACGACACTGGCCGTTGATCGACTACCACGGCATCACCGACGCCTTCATTATCAAGTACGAAGTTGGCGGGCAAGAAGAGTTGCGCCTGCACCACGACATCGCCCAGGTCTCGGCCAGCGTAAAACTTAACGACGGTTACACGGGTGCCGAACTCGAGTTTCCGCAGCAAGGTGTCAACAACGCAAGCGTTGCGGTTGGTTCAATAGTGGCATGGCCGAGCCTTGTCACGCACCCGCACCGCAGTAACAAGATCACAAGCGGCGTCAAGTACAGCCTGACAATTTGGTGCGAACTGCCACTTAGCATTAGATGATGAGATTGTCGAGCGCGATTCGATGCGGCGCAGTTGTACTAGCTGGATTGTTTGTCTCTGGGTGTGGACAATGGTCGCAAGCCCAACCCGTGAATGAAACAACGGTGGAAGCGCAAGTGCCCGTGACGACCACGACAGTTGTCGAGACCGGAATCTCCGCCGTCGGCCAGCGCAGCGGTTTGAGCACCAAGGCCGTGCAACAAAAACTCATCGACCTCGGGTTTTGGTTGGCGAGCGTGGACGGCACGTACGACAACACCACGCGCCAGGCGGTGATGGCGTTTCAAAAGTTCTATCGGTTGCATCCGACAGGGACTACCAACGAAGCCACGGCGTGGCTTCTAGGAAAGTTGACATCACGCCCGCAGGCAACTCCGACTACGAGAAGCCTCGCCGAGTTCGACAAGAAGCGACAGCTGTTGTTTTTGATTCGCGATGGTGAGACCGTATTCATCCTCAACGCGTCGGCGGGAGATGACCGCGAGTACACCGAACCAGACGGCAACTCGCCCGGTGTGATTATCACGGGCGATGCAATTACTCCGGTCGGCGAATTCAAAGTAGACCGCGAGCGCGCAAACGGATGGTGGGTCGGCGACCTAGGCCAGATTTATCGTCCCAAGTATTTCAAGGGCGGTATCGCCGTACACGGTTCTTACAGTGTGCCCGCGTACCCGTCGTCGCACGGATGCGTGCGCGTGAGCGTGGCCGCGATGGACATGATCTGGGATCTCGATCTGCTGCCGCTTGGAACAACGGTATGGGTGCACGAGTAAAAAGTCCGTGGTTGCCTAATTTTTGGCGCGACCCGAATGTCATCGAAGTCAATCGTTTGGCAATGTGCGCGCCGTTAACTCCGCATACGACTTTGGCGCAAGGGCGCAAGGGCGCGGCTTCGCCGCACACGATCAGCCTCGATGGGTTATGGAAGTTCGCTCTGTGTTCTTCTCCCGATGCAGTGAAGTCTGCGCACATTACGGGCAGCACGACCGCCGCAAAGTGGCAGAAGATCTTTGTGCCGAGTAACTGGACGCTGCAAGAAGTCGGTGACTTACCGCATTACACCAACGTTCAGATGCCGTTCGATGGCCCGCCTCCGGCACTACCTGACCGCAACCCAACCGGCGTATACCGCACAACTTTTCGCGTGCCGCCAAATTGGAAGCAACGCCAAACCGTGCTGCGTGTTGGCGCCGCAGATAGCGCGCACTTCGTGTATGTCAACGGCGAGTTCGTTGGATACGGCACCGACAACCGCCTGGCTAGCGAATACGACATCAGTAGTAATATGACTAGCGGCACCAACCGGCTGGCGATCGTCGTCGTTCGCTACAGCGCCCACAGTTATGTCGAAGACCAGGACCAGTGGTGGATGGCCGGCCTGCACCGTAGCGTGTCACTGCGCTCGCGCACAGTTACGCACATCACCAACATTTCTTGCACTGCCGGCTACGAATCAACGACAGGCGTTGGCACGGCGAGCGTCGCAGTCGAGGTTGCGTTCACGAAGGAGTCGCCGCAGGATGGCGCACAAATCGAGGCATGGGTAGAAGACATGGCGGGTAAGCGAGTTTCGCAAATCGCGAAGCAAAGACTGCCTACTAATTTCGACTCGCCGTATTTGTTCACTGGCCACAAGGTCGACATTTCGCTCGATGTCAAGAAGGTCAAGCCGTGGTCGGCAGAAATGCCAAATCGCTATCGCTTGGTTACGCAACTTAGCGGTGGCAAGCAAATCGTTGCCCAGTTGATCGGTTTTCGCCGCGTCGATATCAGCGACGCGGCATTGTGCGTCAACGGCAAGGCGATAACCGTTTTCGGTGTCAACCGCCATGACCACCACCCCGATCGCGGCAAAGCGGTAACGCGCGAAGACATGCGCCAAGACATCGTGGAGATGAAGCGCCACAACATCAACGCAGTGCGCACCGCGCATTATCCAAACGACCCGGGGTTTCTTGAACTCTGCGACGAGATCGGCATGTATGTCGTGGCTGAGGCCAACATCGAAGCGCACGCCTATAACACTTCGCTGTGCAATGATCCGCGGTATCTCGCGGCGTGGATGTCTCGCGGTTCGCGGATGGTGCAACGCGATCGCAACCACCCGAGCGTGATTATGTGGTCGCTTGGCAATGAGTCTGGCTACGGCATCAATCACGACACGCTGGCGACTTGGATCCGCACCAGCGACCCATCTAGGCCATTGCATTATGAAGGCGCCGTATTTCACGCCGGCTGGGCAGACGGTGGCCGCATGGCAACAGACGTAGTTTGCCCGATGTACCCGAGCATCGAGAGGATCGTCGAGTACGCGCGCAGCGGCGCTGACAGACCGTTGATCATGTGCGAGTACAGCCACGCAATGGGCAACTCAAACGGCTCGCTCTCCGATTACTGGGATGCAATTGATCGCGAACCACTGCTAGGCGGCGGCTTCATTTGGGAGTGGAAGGATCACGGGCTGCGCCAGAAGGTTCGCCAGGGCAAGCGTCTAGTTGAGCGTTTCGCTTACGGCGGACAATTTGGCGATACGCCGAACGACGGCAACTTCGTCGCCGACGGGTTGATGTCCTCAGACCTGCATCCGCACCCGGCGTTGCGCGAAGTCGCATGGGTGCACAGGCCCGTCGCGGTGCGCACTACCAACTCGCAGTTTTCGGTGCTGGTCAAAAATCGGCAAACATTTAGCGGCTTGTCGTGGCTGAGTGGCACGATCGTGGTGTCAGTAGGCGGCTTCGAGACCCACAGCGAACGGTTCGCGCCCGATGTAGCCGCTGGCAGCGAAGTAGAAATCAAACTTTCGTCGAGTGTAGTGAGCGCGCTCGAGGCCGTCGGCGAAACATCGCTGATATTTCGCTGGTTTCTGCGCGCCAATACGAAGTGGGCCAAGCGCGGCCACTTGGTGGCGTGGGATCAGGTGTCGATCGCGAACGGCGACAGTGATCGTCCCGTGCCTACGCGCAACGTCAGCGCGCGGGCCGCTGACGATGTCTTACGTTCTGCAGTCAGGTTGCAATTGTTTCGCGCCGCGATCGACAACGATGGTTTCAAGTTGATGCCCGAACTCGCCAAGCGAATTGGCGTCGGCGGCAAGCGGCTCGACGCGTGGCAAAAGTCTGGAGTGGCAGACCCCAAGCGAGACCCGAACTCACTCGTTGATCACGTCTTTCAGCGCCTCGTCAACAGCGACGGCTCTGTCAGTTACGCACACCGAGTTGTCGTGCCGCCGTCGCTGGCGGGGCTTGCTCGTGTCGGCGTGCGCTTCGAGCTACCACCGCGGTACAAACACCTCCGCTACTTCGGGGCGGGGCCGCACGAAAACTATCCAGACCGCAACTCGTCTGCGATGCGCGCGGTTTGGGAGTCGCGGGCCGACGAGATGCCCTATTTGGTACCGCAAGAATTCGGTCTGCGCACGATGTGCTCGTGGGTCGAGTTCGTGGCGTCCAAGACGGACGTGCTACGCATCGACATCGAACACCCTAGACAGATGAGTTTTTCGGCCACGCACCACACGACCGAGCAATTGTTCGCGGCGCGCGACTTGACCGAACTCGAGTCGATAGGTGGCTTGGTTGTGCACATCGACGCGGCACACCGCGGCGTTGGTACGGCTAGTTGCGGCCCGGACGTGTTACCCGATTACGAGTTGCCCTCGGGTGAGTATTCGTTCTCCTACGTCTTTCGGCGCACCCGAAGGTGACGGTCTTGCGCGTTTATACAAGTTCCGTCGGCGAGGTTGAAGCGCCAGCCGTGCAAAGTGCAGACCAGTTGATCGCCGTCGATCTCGCCGAACTGCGAAAGGTCGGCCTCGCGGTGCGGGCATTTTCTCTGCATGATGTAATCTCCGAGTTCAATTTCTTCAGAGTCCTCTGTCTGCGGCAATAACCTGCGTACCGCTTCGGCTTCGGCGCGGCGCATTCGCTCGACCGAGAGCGATTTAAAAAAATTATACAAGTATTCGTTGTAGCCGCCGTCGCGCCAGGCGCTGAAGCGGCACGATAAGAACAACGCGTTCGACCAGTCGATTGCTTTGTTGGCGACAACAGCTTCGACTAGCGGTCGCGCGATCTTGAACCTAAAACCAAACGGCTGATCGGCGTGGCTGCTAATTGTTCCATTAACGAAGTCGATGTAAATCTTAATGTCGCCGAGATCGAGCAGACATTCAGCGCCAATTGCGGCGCGCAGAGTCGGTGCCATCGCCAACAGCGGCTGCCACCAGGCCTGCAGCGTGGCGACGAGGTCGGTTTTGGCCGTCGGCCACGAGGCCTTGTGTTGCGCCAACCACTGTGCCCAGTCGGCCTGGTAGCTGCGCAAGTATTCGGCCTTACTCACAAACGGCTCCATTACCGCCTTGTCGTCGAACGGGTTGGTGACAGCGATGTTGCCAGGGGTTACCTCGATCGTCGTGCCCGGGATGTTGATGGTCGCGCTGGTGTTGCCGACTGCGCGAAGGCGCGAGATGAACTCGGTCTGATCTGGGAAAATCGAAATCTCGTCGCCGCTGATTACGTTGAAGCGAAACAATTCGTCGTCTAAAAAACATGGCGGCCCGGCCGACGGCACGACAACGCGGGCGCCGAGCGCATTCACATAATGAATCGCGCGGCTGAACTGGCTCTCAACCTTGACCGCGGCGAGCGCGCGCATATTTTCTTCGCCGTCTTCGTAGACCATCGGATACCAGATTGCTCCGCTGAATTGCAGCCAGTGCATGTCGATCGGGCCGCCTTCGAGAAGTTTGGCAATGTCACCGATGCGGCAGTCGTTTTGATTGACGAGCCGCGACTCGCCGTCGCTGATCACGATCGCCGAGTCGCCGCCGGGGCCGTCCGCAATCGCTGACTCGACATGAATCGAAACGGCTAATCCATCGCCGAGGTCTTTGACTTCGCCATTGCGCGTGCGAATGAACTGCGTGAAACCGAGACGGCTTAGCTGGCGCTCGAGTTCGCGGGTTGCGAAATCAGGCAACAGCACTTTCGTGTTCTTGTCGACATGTTGCGCGAGCCACGTTTCGTCGAGATGGTCGCCGTGCTGGTGCGATATATATAGGTATGAGGGTCGCTCGAGTTCGTCGAGAAGTTCGTTGCTCAGCTGGTCGTTGCGCGGGAATGGAAACCAAGAGCCGAAAAACGCGGGCTCGAACCACGGGTCGCAGACGATTGTTGCCTGGCGCGTGCGCACCAAAATGCCCGCGTGACCAAGCGAGGTTGCCCTCATTGAGAATTAGGCAACCGGTGGGTCTGTGAATTGCTGGCCAGAGCGGGCGACATGCTCGGTCCACTCGGTGCCGTTCCAGTAACGCAACTCAAAACGAGCCGAAGGGTCTGCATACCAGCCTGCTGGCACTGGCGCGCTGGGTGCCGCCGTAGCGGGCACTGGCGTGCTGGGTGCCGCCTTAGCGGCTGTGGTCGCGGTCGTGGTTGTTGCGTCGATTGCGGTAGCAGTTGTCGAACGGCGCAAGAACGCACAATAACGACCGTCGAATGTCGGTACGATGCCGACGACTTCCCAACCTTCAGCAGACTTTTTTGTCAGTTCTGCAGCGAGGGCCTCGGGGCTGGAGTTGTAAGGATTAAATGCCGCATACTCAAACATGGGCTCTAGGTTAGTGGCGCGCACGGCATTTGATTAGGTGCTGCGAATAAATGAAGCGAATCCGGCAACACAACGCGCCTAACCTAGACGTCGTGTCGAAATCCAAACGAAAAATCGGCTATTTCGGCCCAGCGGGTACTTTCACCGAGCAGGCACTGTTGACGCAGGCCGATCTGGCGGGGTCTGTGCACATTCCGTTTCGCACAGTGCCAGATGTTCTAGACGCGGCGCAATCTGGCGAGGTCGATCTTGGGTTTGTGCCGATCGAGAACTCGATCGAGGGTACTGTTAATTTCACCCAGGACGCTCTCGTATTCGATCATGATCTATTAATTCAACGCGAAGTCGTTTTAGACATCGAGCACTGCATTTTGGCCAAGCCCGGCACGAAACTTGTTGATGTTCGGGTCTTACTTTCGATACCTGTGGCAACGGCGCAGTGCCACAGTTACATTCGCAACAGTCTTGGCACTGCTGACGTTCGCGCCGCGCACTCGACGGCCGAGGCCGCGCGGCTGGTCGGCGAAGAAATCCATGCTGGTTTCGCCGCAGTCGCGCCACGTAACGCCGCCCCTTTGTACGGCCTCGAGGTGATTGCATCAGACATCGCCGACCACACTGGCAACCAGACCCGATTTGTTGTTGTCGCCAAAACTTCCATCCCAGCGCGAACTGGTCACGACAAAACTGCTCTAGTCGTGTTTCAGCGCGCCGACGAACCAGGAAGTCTGATTTCAATTCTGCAAGAGTTCGCGGCGCGGCGAATTAATTTGTCGCAATTGCTTTCGCGCCCGACTAAGCAGGGCGGCCTCGGCGATTATTGCTTCATCATTTACGCCGATGGCCATCTTGAGGACGAACTGATGGCCGACGTGCTGCGCGATTTACACGCCAAGCAGGGTTCAGTGAAATTCATGGGCAGTTATCCCGCTGTGGGAGAGCACGCGCATTCGGCGCGTGAGCACGCCGACGTCCGTTGGCGCGAAGCCGATGACTGGGTCACGGCGCTGAGAATGCGGATTGCCCGCTAGCGTTTCTCAACGGAACGGTGGCAGAGTGGACAAACGCATCCGCCTTGAAAGCGGACGGCTCAAAAGGCCCGGGGGTTCGAATCCCTCCCGTTCCGCCATGTGATGTGTCGCTACATAAGAGACAGATGTGTCGAGACAAATTTGACACCGCTACGTTTTGATTTGGCGAAAACGATCGTGCCTAAAAGGAGGGTTTAGTTGTGAACTAAGTCCCGTCACATCAACTGGCCAAATAGGGAACCGGCTTGCCAATGGTGGTGCCGTCGCGATGCGCGAGGCATCAGGGTTATTGAGGTGGTTCGTCGCGTGATGTGACGATTTCTGTCATTCCAGGCGGCGGTGAGGGTACGAGCGGCTGTTCACGAGTCGACATGGTCACAAGGTCAATTGGAGCATTTAGCGATTTCAAGAGAACTGCAACGCCAGACAACGCCTTTTGTCGATCAAGGCTGTTTCGAACAGTGAGGGCAAGGATTTTCATGTCGACAAAAATGGATTGATTTCGAACATAGAAGAGACCGAGACTGCTCTTACCGGGTCGGATAAGTTGGTTGTACGCAATATCGGGGTCGCCTTTGTCCTCGAGAATATCTCCCTCATCGGCAAAGACGATTGAGGCTATGTCGGTGATACCTGGTCGAACATCGAGTAGGTGCATTTCTTCACTGCTGTACAATCGCACCTCGCGCTCAACATTTGGTCTGGGTCCCACCAAACTCATTTCACCACGAAGCACATTGATCAATTGTGGCAACTCGTCGATCTTGAACCTCCGCAAAAAACTACCAAGACCTGTGATTCGCGCATCATTGTTTCCAGTCGAGTCGACTCCAGTCTTGTCGGCATTATGAACCATCGATCGAAACTTAATCATGCGAAAGCCAGAGTTACCCTTGCCCATCCGAGGCGCAGTATAAAAAGGGTTCTTTCTATCTTGGGCCCAGATTGCAAGTGAAATCAGGGCAAGAAGTGGAGAAAGAACCACAAGTCCACAAATTGAGGTAACGAGATCAACTACACGTTTCACGAGTCATTCCTCTAATGTTTCAGCGACTGCTCGACCGCTTGAGTAACCGTAGAAATAGTCGGGTAATACGCTGATTCAAGGGGTTTACTCGTGGGAGCAGGAGCATCCGCCAACGAAATACGCTGTGGCACACTCTTAAAGACTCCCGGACCAGCAAGCTCCATCACTCCAGCGATTACTTCTGCTCCGATTCCGCAGGTCTTCCAGTCTCCTTCGGCGACGACTAGCCGACCGGTTCGTTGGACGCTTTCGGCAATAACATCGTGCTTGAATGGATTCAGAACCCGCAGGTCAACGACATCGCACTTTACTCCCTGTTTTGCCAGAGCATCAGCTGCGTCACATAACAAGCGTGTCGTCCACGAAAGACCAACGAGCGTGACATCATTTCCTTCTCGGCGACGAACCGGACCCTGAGTGGCAAGTCGTACCGGAACTGGATCGGATACTGGTAGATCCCACTCGTATAACCATCGATCATCTATGTACACCACCGGATCATCAGAGAGCGTGGCCGCAATTAGCAGGTCTTGGGCATCTTGTGGAGTCGCCGGGACGACGACTCGAAGTCCTGGAATGTGGGCAAACCATGAATACAAACTCTGACTATGTTGAGCCCCTTGCTCTCCGCCACGATTCACGATCAAACGGAACACGACTGGGACTGGTGCTCCACCACCAAACATTGAATTCCATTTCGCTGCCTGATTGACCATCTGGTCGATTGCCAGCAAAGAGAAATCGACGCGGGGGTGGGTCATGATCGTTCGGTACCCACCCAGCGCTGCACCGATACTGGCTCCGGTGCATGCTAGTTCACTAACTGGAGTATCGATAATACGATCTGCACCGAACTCCGTCTCCAAGTCGCGCATCGTGTCGCCCACGTACCACGGACTCCACAAACCCTGTCCAATCACCAACACCGAAGGATCGTGCTTGAGTAGGTACCGAAATCCCGATCGAATTGCTTCGCTGTACTTCATTACTGATCGAATCGGTCAGAATAGACGATTCTTGCCATATCTTCGATGGCAGGATACGACGAATTGCGAGCAAATTCAAGCGACTCGATGAGATCTCCCTCGATACGCAACGAGATCGCATCACAATCGCTTTCCGTGATGTCTCCTCGTGCGAGCATCGACGTCTTTAACCGTGCAATTGGATCACGTTTCTTCCATTCGGGAAGATTGTCCTTGCGCTCAACTCCAACATCACTATCTTCACGATGCCCCACATGCCCTCGCCAACGGTACGTGACCGCCTCCAATAGCACCGGTTTGCCCGTCGTTCTTGCAATGTCAACCAGGCGTTCCGTTTGTGTTGCAACGAGCCCTACATCGTTACCGTCGACCACAGCTGACTCGATACAGTGTGCTACTGCAAATCTGGCGATGCTATTTGCCGGCTGTCGCAAATCAATGTGCAAATGACTTGCATAGAGATTATTTTCAACCACAAAAAGTATTGGAAGGCTCATACTCGCGGCGAGATTGAGTGATTCATGGAAAATCCCCTCTTCGGACGCACCATCCCCAAGAAAACTGATGGCTACTGCATTTCTACCGTCTCTCTTCAATGCCAGAGCCGCTCCAACTGCGATTGCAATAGTCGCTCCCACAATTGGAACCGTACCGACAAGACCAAATTCTGGTGCTCGCAAGTGCATGCTGCCGCCATAGCCCCGCGAGCACCCCGCTTCTTTGCCCAAGACTTCTGCAAGTAAACGACGAACCGGTGCACCGAGGGCCAGATAGTGACTGTGGCTCCGGTGCGCCCCAAAGGATCGGTCCCCCGAGTTCAGTGCACTTGCCACCCCGACGGCAGCTGCTTCTTGTCCTATGGCAAGGTGGCAGGGGCACACTGCCTCACCCGATTCCACCATTCCTGCAATGACTTCTTCAGTGCGACGAATCAGCAGCATCTTGTGATACCAATCCAGAAGTTGGTTGCGCTCACGGCCACCGATATGGGCCGGTTCTCGATGGCCATCAGGGGTGCTCAATAACCCAATCATTGACTCACGTTTTGTTGTCATCCGCGATAAAAGTTTCTGACTTCTTCAATCACGATCTCAACTTCAGAATCTGTCAGCATTGAGTTCATCGGTAACAACAAACAACGCGAAAACAAGCGGTCGGTGTATGGTAATTTCGCTGAAAATCCGAGCTCCTTAAACCAATGAATAGGACTTCCATTCCATTGAATCAGCGTTCCTACACCTTCTTGTTTCAGAAATTCCATTAGCGCATCACGACTATTGGCCTCGATCTCGTAATTCTGAAATGAGTCAAAATGATCAGGATCAGAGTCAGGTGCAGGTGGAAGCGTTAACTGCTCAAGGTCGCCGAGACCAGTTTGGTACATGCTCGCAATTTCGCGGCGCCGTGCAATCTCGGCGTCAACATGCGCAAATCGGGTAAGAAGGACGGCAGCCTGAAGATTGTCGAGTCGACTATTCAAACCCCACGCCACGACGCGTCCATCGCTATTTCTTCCATGATCATGGAGGAGTGCAATTTTTGTTGCAACTGCGTCGTCATTCGTCACGATTCCGCCGGCATCACCAAACCCCCCCAATATCTTGGCCGGAAAGAAGCTGTAAGTCCCCGCAATTCCAAACGTCCCTGCAGCGCGCCCTTTGAATGATGAACCAATTCCCTGCGCAGCGTCTTCGATTATGAGCAAATCGTGCTTGACGGCAACTGCACACACTTTGTCCATATTGGCCGTGCGACCATTTAGTTGAACAGGAATGATGGCTCTGGTTCGCGGTGTCACCGCCGCGGCGGCTGACTCGGGGTCGATCAAATGATCTGATCCACATTCAACAAGCACGGGAGTTGCTCCAACAAAATGGACACTCGCAGCGGTGGCGACATACGTGTGTGAAGGAAGAATTACTTCATCCCCCTTTCCAACCCCTGCTGCATGGAGAGCAATGATGATCGCATCGGTCCCGTTTGCGACACCAAACGCGTGTCGTGCCCCAACGTATGACTTGAGACGTTCATCAAACTCACGATTTTCTTCCTGCAAAATGAATGCACCGCGATCAAGGACCTTCTGTATGGCTCCTTGGTACTCGGAGCTGTACATCTTGAACATCTCGCTATATCGAAAAAATGGAACACGCATGTGAAATATCCTAGCGCTTGGCCTAAAATATGAGGAATGAGGGACCCTAGGAATAAGGCACGCACCGTCTACTTTCCTTGGGTAACCTCACACCTCCCGTTCCGCCAGTACACTCGACAACTCATTCAGCAATCTATTTCATGGAGAGGTGCCAGAGAGGCCGAATGGGGCGCCCTGCTAAGGCGTTGTCCGGGTAAACCGGACCGTGGGTTCAAATCCCACCTTCTCCGCCATGAGTAATCGTGCACGATATTCATTTGTAGCACTTGTCGCCACGGCGGTTATCGTCGTGGGTTCGTCGACCGTACAGGCTGGTAGTTGTGCGGCGACCTACACGGCTCGTCGCGGCGATTCGTGGTGGTCGATCGCCCGCAAGTCGCAGACGACATTGAAACAGATTTTGAAGGTCAACGATGCGTCGATGTCGACGCTGATTCTTGTTGGGCGCGAGGTTTGCGTGCCGGCGGTCCCAGTGGCGGCCGCGGCCAAACCGGTTGTCTCTGTCAAGATTTATTCGCGCCAAGAAGTCGAGCAGATCATTCGCGAGATCTGGCCTGATGATCTTGAAGCCCGCGCGCTTGCGATTGTAGACAGAGAGAGCAATCTCAACCCGCTCGCAAAAAACAGTTGCTGCTATGGGCTCTTCCAGATCTATTACAAGTACCACAAGAATTGGTTACCTGGCGTTGGAGTGACGAGCGTTAATCAACTGCTCGACCCGCGGCTAAATACGCTAGCGGCCTACACGCTTTATCAACGCAACAACGGTTGGGGTCCATGGGAGTAACTGTGCAATTGCGATGCCCCCCGTTCGGTTGCAAAACGTTTAGTAGCATTCGGAGGTGACTTACTGGAAACCGAAACGCGCGGCGACCAATGAAGGTGCTATCTCAAAGATCAGCGAGAATTTTTTAGTCCACCTTGCTCTGCTGGTTGTCTACTGCCTGGTTGTCTTTCCTCGCATTGGTGGTTATCTAACTAGAACATATGACATTCGCTATCAGGCATCCTTGATCGATCAAGCGTTCCGCAACAATGAGTTTAGTTTTGGTGTCGGGAACAACTTTCTGCATGGATTAGGAAATATTGATCGCGATATTCAACAGCTCTTGATTCCGTCGCATTTCTTTTCACGCGCTTTTACAAACGATGTCAACTTCACCGCGCTATTTTTGGTCGCTTCTGTAGAGCTCTTCGCCACGATATTCTTTCTGGCTAAAACGCTACGACTCTCACATAAAGCGTGCTTGTTGTCCGCTTGGATGTTGCCAGTACTCGCTTTCGGTTGGACAGAAATCAAAATTGGCAACCTGTACTGGATGCAACCAGACTATTCGCACGCGATTTCGCTGTTTGCGGTGCAGTTGGCTTTGTTTTTGCGAGTCGGTCGGGGGGATAAAAGGGACGCCGCGCTTAACACGTTTTGGATACTATTCGTTTTTGTTTGGTTGTTTTTGAGTCAACCTACGGAACTATTGATATTTCTCCCGGTGTTTGCCATTTTCGGGGCCATGTTTCTTATTCTTCAACCAGAAAGTGAAACCCGTACCCTCTGGCGACGTTACGCAATATCACTGGGATCAGTGATGGCTGTCTTAGGCGCAACTGGATTTTTGTCGTATCTCTTTGGTCTAGTTGAATACACAATTGGCGCGACGCGAGAATTCGGTTTATTTAATGATCGCACAGATCAAAAGTTTATTTCTGGCTTTCTATTTGGGTACAGAATGGATCGGTTGTTCTTGTCTTTCGGTCTGATTTCGCTTTTTTGGCTTTCTCGACGCAATCGTATGATGCGTTTTATAGCGATGTCGACGCTTGTGTCGTTTGTTTTGATTTGGCTATATGGATTTATCAATATTCACAGCAGAATTGAAATAGGGCCGTCGGCAAGTTATTTTGAACATTTTTTGATACCAACAATGATTCTTGGAATCTCGACAGCCGTAGTTTCAATTGCTGAAGCAATTTCGAGGTTGTCGAGAGTTATTCATTTCAACATTATTTGTTTCCCCATAATCCTATTTGTGATTGTTGGGTGTTGGATTTGGAGGACCCAAGGGTCTGAATTTGAAAAGTCTCAGTCAAGTTTCTACCCACCCAAAGAAGTTAGAGTGGTTAGATACCTGCGAGACAACGCGAGTTTGTACGAAAATTCCAAATTTCGTGGTCGTGTGCTGACCTTAGAAGCTCCCGATTTACCTAAGGGCGAGCAGGTCGAGTCGGCATGGGCGGCCATTCACAGAGTGAACAGCTTCATAAATGGTAATTCTGGAAATGATTTGAACAACTCTGGTCTCCATTATTTTGGCATTCCCCATCTATTGGAGTATTCTCCGCACATAACTCCCTTGTATTTTGAATTTGCGCACCATTTCCTTACTCTCAAGGGAGACCTACAAGTTCGCACAGCAATTGTTACGCGGAAGGTGAACATTCCCATCTGGCGACTAATTGGTGTACGGTTTCTTATAACGGATCAACCTCAGGTTGGGCTTCAATTGCGGATGACTAAGGATTTGACGGATTCATACAGACTGTATCTCTATGAAATTGATGACGTCAATCTTGGGACCTATAGTCCTACGAATGTTCTCACGCACGAAAAACTTGATGGTCAGTTTGCATTGATGGACCGAGTGGGTTTTGACGCTACGAGAGATGTTGTTGTCGCCGACGATATCGGTGGATCATTCGTTCCTGCCTCTGACCCGCAGATGAAAGTGGTCAATGGCGATGTTCACATTACAGCGAAGTCATCTGGAACCAGTTTGCTCGTACTACCACTCGAGTATTCGAGATGCTTTGATGTTGATAACAAAGTTGCTGAGTCGAAGGTACATCTGTTTCGAGCCGATACTCTTCTGACGGGCATCAAATTTGATCTGGTCCTTGATGCTGTTTTAACATTTCGAACTGGTCCTTTCCATAACTCCACATGCCGGATTCAGGACCTTCACGATTACGAGTCCGTTCGTTGACGATAGACCTCATTAAGTTTGCGGAAGCCGTTCGTAGCAGCAGTTTCCGCTGTATAGTTATTGCTTCCATGCGCCCGTAGCTCAATGGATAGAGCATTTGATTACGGATCAAAAGGTTGTCGGTTCGACTCCGGCCGGGCGCACCAAAGGTATTCTGAAAATTTTTTAGGCGCTAACCAGTGGTCCAAATCTCTAATGGGCCTCTCGGACTTTCAATTGTCGTTCTAAACGAGATCTCTTGAGAACAGGTTAAGAGTTCAGAAAAAACTGTGGGGTCAAGTTTCCCCGAGGACAATAGAACGATTAGTCGGTCATTTCTCAGGCATGCCTCAGAAAGCGATAGGGCGGCTTGCTTGGGCCACTCGGCCGGGATCCAAGAATAAAGAGGCTGAACTCCGCCAAGTGCCAGCACCGCGCCACTCATACGATCAGTCGTTACAACGTAGGGTCTTTCTCCGAGTTTTGTACTTTGTGCACGGAGTGACTCAAAAAATTTTGCAGTTATGGGGTCAACGTATAAACCTCTAAAAAAGGGCGGTGATTCAACCCTCACACTTGCATTTGCAAGAGGCACTTGGCGGTATGGGTACAGCCAGCGACCCTGAAATCCGAGGGAAATACATAAGAGTGTGAGCGGTATAACCAGAATTGGCGTGAGCACATTTTGTGTCGAAACCTTCTTGGTGGGGATACATAGAATTATGAAAACCCAGCAAGATCCGAAACTGAGGGCATTCCAAAAGATGGTCGAGTTTCCAGTGCCAAATGACGCGGCAAAAGGAGTGATAGCGAAGCCAAAAATTATTCCAAACGTCCTGTACTTACTCAGTCCAGGTTCGGACGATCTAAATTGCCATGGCAAAGCTAAGAGAACCAGAACAGGCAGAACATAGATTGACATTTCTTGCTCAATGATGAAATTTTTTATTGAGCCATTAATCCATAAATTTGGGAAAACAGTCTTAATAAGCGAATACAGTCCGGCCGCTATCACGAGGTTGCTAAGGAAATATCTAGATATGAGCCGAATAGTATTTCGGTAGGAATGTCACTGAATGGCGAATCGATATCTGACACTTCACGTAGGTTGGGATCAATATATGACACCTTTTACAAAAATTTGACTAACCGCAGTAGGCAGGAACTTTCACCAATACAAGAAAAAATTGATTTGTCGAAGAGATTTATATTGACTAATGATTTTGGAATGATTCTAGAAAAACAATACTCATCTAAATCTGGCCTGACGAATAACTTTGCTATAGGAATTTCAGTTTTTGCGACTGCAGTGGATGACAGCGCGTTGATCCCACTAGAAGTAAATGACCTAATTGGTGACGCTTCGATTCAACTCTACAAAGTGTCGGAAAGTGAAGATTCCGTCATTCAATTAGGTTCTCTGAATGGGCGTAAGTTTGAAGCCCGAATTTCCGCACGGCGTTCTGAACTTGTTTTGCAGCCTGGGTTGATCTGGTTCAGTGTGAGCGATGGGACATGGTCTTCGCTTTCTAGATTGCGACTACAGATGTCGTATCGACTGCAAGGTAGTTTGAAGTCTGAAGTTTGGTCACTTGACTCTGGCGAAGGTCCACATATCATCTCGACCGTTGCCCCTTTCGACTCGACTGATATTCGCTGGTCGCTTGAGGTCGAATCTCTTGAGGGCTGGAGCAGGGTTGTTCTACCTGCCATCAGGGTGGCAAACGCAGTCAATTTATTTGGTCACACTCCATTTGCCGTGATTGATCAACAGACGAACTTGATCACGTTTTATGATGCGGATCGATAATTTCTCAAATCAATCATCGAGTTGATTTCTCGATCAAATGTGATAACTAACGAAATACAAATTCGTGGACATCTTTGTCAATTATACAAAGGATTAGGCAACTATTTCTTCTGTAGTGCAAGCCAGTAAAGATTTTCTCTGTCGGTGTTCATCTCGGTAATATAGGAGCGTGACTTTAGAACATCCGCCTGAAGATAGAATACGATCTCGTCGTATCGCTCTATTTTGCGAGATGAACACTATTGGCGGAGTTGATACGTTCATTCACACGCTGGTAAATGCTTGGCCGATAAAAGATGATCAATTTACAGTCTTATGTAATAGAGATTATCCAGGATTGGTTAGATTGCGGGATAGATTAGCTACTCCTCATACATTGGTAAGCCATAGATTTAATCGTCTAAGTGCATACAGTAAAAAGACATTAGAAAATACATCAAATGGGTTGCGTCGGAAGTTACTAGTATATTTCTTTATATTGGCGCGCTATTCCAACTTTTTGTTTCTTGTAATTCGGATCAAGAAAACATTGATCAGAGGTAACTTTGATCGGATAGTCGTCGTCAACGGAGGATATCCAGGGGGTGACACCTGCCGGGCCGCTTCAATTGCGTGGGGCAAGATTGGGAAGTCGGCGTCGGGAATTCATAGTTTTCATAGCTTTGCTGGGGCGTCCCCTAAATATGCTCGGTGGGCTGAATACTTGATTGACTGCGTATTACGAGATTCGGGTGCCATTCTTGTAACCGTCTCGAGACAGTGTTCAGAATCATTGAAGAGTCGGGTAGCCTTCCGAAAGCTACAAAAAATTGAATTTATTTATAACGGTATCAACGAGCCGCGAATTGTTGCTCCAGAGGAAAAGGATGCATTTCGACGGGAGTGCGGAATCAGCAAAAACCAGCCTTTGCTGGTAATGCTGGCTTCGTATCTAGAACGCAAGGGACATGAATTTTTGTTCGAAGCGTTTCGCCTCGTAATTGATCAGAGAGCGGACTGTCGCCTAATAGTATGTGGCGACGGCGAAGAGGCTGACTTTGAGCGGGTTAAGGCGCTTCTGCAAAAAAGCGGGTTAAATCATTTCGCCAAGTTGTTAAAATTTATGGAGGATGCCGATCTGGTCATAGCCACAGGAGACTTGGTTGTGGTGCCATCACAACTCGAAGAATCGTTCGGATTGGTTATTGTTGAGGCAATGGCCGCTGGAAAACCTGTTGTTGCAACTGCAGTTGGAGGCATTCCTGAAATATTAGAGGATGGGATTGGTGGCTACATCTGCTGGAGTTCTGATGTGGTCTGCTTCGCCTCAAAGATTCTTGCAATTATTGGTGACCCGAAACTCGCGTATCGCATCGGATATCTTGGAAATACTCATTACAAGAGCATGTTTACGGCCAATTCGATGGCGCTTCAGTATGCGAAACTTTTGAAGTAATGGAAAATATCAAAAGGTTTCCGAAGTCCACACAGAGCGACTCGGTATGGTTGCGCAACTATAAAGGCATTCCAATTAAGTCCGACTATAGAGTTCATGACGCGGTAGTCGGGATACTTGAAAACATAGCCAAGAAGTCTACCAATCGCTTATCCGTCTTGGATATAGCTACGGGAAGTGGCGCACTAACGCAAAGGATCGCAGATTCTTTTCCATTGTGGGAAATTACGACTAATGACTTCGAGGGTCAAAGTCTATTGACAGATTTTAGGCGATTCAGCATAGATCTGAACTTGCAATTTTCGAGATCGTTTGAGAAGTACGATGTTATTCTGTGCGTTGAGATTCTTGAGCATTTGGAAAACCCATGGAATTTTACTCGTGAACTTCGTGACCTTTTACTGCCAGGCGGCGTGATTATCTTGACAACACCGAACACCGACTCGGTATTGGATCGAATAAATTACGCAAGGTATGGTCACGCTTTTTATTTCGGTGAACCCGGCTACATCAATTCAGGTGGACACATAACTTCAGTACCAGATTGGCTAATGAGGAAAATTTTAGAGTTAAACGGGTTTGAATCAGTAAGACTATTCTCGGCATCGACTCGACCGTTTATTAGGAAAAAGTTAAGACCTTTTTTCGTAGCATTGTCGCTATACCTCAAAATTACAAATAAACCATACAACCATCGGTCAATTAATATTTATCTGATTAATTCGCCAGTTTAGAGGGCTGATTACTTTAAAGTTTTTGTCCAGGATAAACAGCAAAGTGTTCTATTTGCATTGACTTTGCCGACGCTCGTGCCGCGGTTCCGAAAAGATGTCCAGTAAATTTGGTGTCAGATTTTGTCTAACAGACTACTTCAGATTCATTACACTAAGAGTTACCTGTGCATTTCGAAGATTTTGAATGGCCTTCCAGCCCTCATTGAATATCCGCAAGGTAAGCAAAGATGAATTTTTGGCGTGGGGCGACGAACTCCCTGTCGACGTTCAAGTAATCCACCGCTTGTAGGGTCGGACGTTCAAGTAATCCACCGCTTGTAGGGTCGGACGTTCAAGTTATCCACCGGGTGGTGGGTGGTGACGAACGGGGTGGCATCCCTGGGTTTGGTTCCTTGTACTCGTATTACTTTGCTCGTCAACCGACGAGCGAGGAGCGTATATGTCAAGGAGAATGTTTGAGATGATTGATGTCGTAGAGATTTTACAGCACTGGCATGCCGGTAGGCCCAAGGCTGAGGTCGCCTCCAGTGTCGGCGTGGACCGGGGAACGGTCCGCAAGTATGTTGCCCCAGCCGAGACTGCCGGTTTGGTGCCTGGCGGTACGCCGTTGAGTCGGGTGCAGTGGGAGGAGTTGGCGCGGGGCTGGTTCCCAGAGTTGATTGATGCGAAGGTTCGCAGTTTGACTTTCGGTGAGATCAACGCGCACCGCGACCGGATCGAGGTGATGCTCAAGGAGAACAAGGTGACCACGGTGTGGCAGCGTCTGCGTGACGAGCACGGTTTGATGGTTGGCGTGTCGAGTTTTAGGCGTTACGTGTGGCTCGAGTTCCCTGATCAGGTGAGCATCGATGACGTGACGGTGCGCCGTCCCGATGTCGAGCCGGGCAGCGAAGCCCAAATCGATTACGGCTATCTGGCGTTGTGGCCAGACCCGGTGTCGGGCCGATCCCGCAAGTTGAACGTGTTCGTGATGGTGTTGGCGATGTCCCGGCACATGTTCATCCGGCCGGTGTTCCAGATGGATCAGGCGGCCTGGATCGACGCGCATGTCGCGGCGTTCGAGTTCTTCGGTGGTGTCCCAGCCCGGCTGGTGCCAGACAACTTGAAGACTGGCACGATCAAACCTGATTTGTATGACCCGAAACTTAACCGCGGTTACGCCGAACTTGCCGAGCATTACGGCTGTCTGATCGACCCGGCTCGCGCCGGAAAACCTAAGGACAAGCCGCGGGCGGAACGGCCGATGAGTTACATTCGTGAAAGCTTCTTTAAGGGACGCCACTGGGCCAGCCTGGAGGCGATGCAGACCGCCGGTGTGAAGTGGTGTGACGACGTGGCTGGCTCGCGCCGGCATCGCAGTCTTGATGGCGCCACCCCAAAAGCGGTGTTCAGCGCAGTTGAACAACCCACGCTCGACGCACTACCCCAGATGGTGTTTGAAGCGGCGACCTGGTCGCGACCCAAGGTTGGCACCGACTGCCACATCAACGTCGAGGGCGTTTTGTATTCGGTGCCGTGGCACCACATCGGTCAACGCGTCGAGGCCCGCAGCACGCAACGCATTGTCGAAGCTTTCATCGGACCAGACCTGATCAAGACCCATCCCCGGGTGCAGCGCGGCATCCAAACCGATTGGGTTGACTACCCGCCAGAAAAGGCTGCGTTTTTTATGCGGACCCCGCTGTGGTGTCGCCGTCGGGCCCAAGAGTTAGGGCCCGACGTGACCATTCTTGTCGAGGACTTGATGTCCATCAACGTGTTGCATCGCCTGCGTTCCTGCCAAGGCATCATCAGCCTTGCTGACAATCACAGTGCCAAGCGGCTCAACGCCGCGTGTCGCCGCGCCACCGAAGTCGGCGACCCGACCTATCGGACTGTGAAAGGGATCCTCGCCGCCGGGACCGAAACCGACACCACCATCGAAGGCGAACCACCCGTCACTCCAGGACACCTGCACGGCCAGTATCACCTCTTTGACAACAATTCTGATACGGCCGGTGCCGACGTCACCAGCAGTGGTATCGGGGTGGCGTCATGACCCGCACCCATCAACTCGAAACGACCCTGCGCGTCTTGCGGCTCTCAGGCATGCTTGACACCCTCGACGCCCGACTGCACCAAGCCCAAGCCGGTCAACTCGGCCACCTCGAGTTTCTTCAAGTGCTCTGCCAAGACGAGATTGCCCGCCGCGACGCCACCGCGATCACCCGACGGATCCGTCAAGCCCGCTTCGAGCAACTCGCCACCATCGAAGACTTCGATTTCGGTTACAACCCGAAGATCCCCGCCGCCCACATCCGTGACCTCGCCGCCGGCCGCTACATCACCGCCGGCCAAGCCATCATCTTGCACGGCCCCGTCGGCGTCGGAAAAACCCACATCGCTCAAGCACTCGCACACCACGCATGTCGCCACGGCCACACCGCCATATTCACCAAAACCAGTCGACTCCTCGCCGATCTCGCCGGTGGCCACGCCGACCGGACATGGGGTGCACGACTACGCCGATGGGCCAAACCCGATGTGTTGGTCCTCGACGACTTCGCCATGCGCGACTTCACCACCAGCCAAGCCGACGACATCTACGAACTTGTCACCGAACGAGCCGGCCGGTCGCTCATCCTCACTTCCAACCGTCAACCCGTTGACTGGTATCCGCTCTTCCCGAACGCCGTCGTCGCCGAGTCCGTCCTTGACCGTCTCATCAACACCGCCCACATCATCCACCTCGAAGGACGCAGCTACCGACCCACCCGCCGACCCCAACCACTCGGCGACAACCCGAAAGGAGACCCCACCAACTAGAATTCAATCGGAACCAACCGAGGGATAACTTGAACGACCCCACGGTGGATAACGTGAACGTCGACACTCCCGTCATCTTCGGAAAGTTGGATTGAAGTAGTTTCTAATGACAGATCTTGATAACGGTGGCGTAACCACAAAGTCCGTTCGACATTTTGTGTTGATGTCGTGTGCTTGGGTGTTTACTATTTGCAACTCCCTCGTAATGATCGCTATTCGGGATTCACCACTCGTGTTGCAAAGCGGTACCTCAAATATTCAAACTGATTTGGAATTTGACAGAGGATCATTCTGCAATAGTTGGCCAGAGTGTTTTAGAATAGGAAGTTCAATTTTTGGGAAGTTAAATGTTTTGCTTTCCCAGTGGTTAAGTCACATTTCGCTAATAACACATGTTGTTTATGGAAGAAATCCCAATGAGTACGATGGTTTTTTGTCGTTAAGTATTAGCATAATTTATCGATTTGCTTCGCTTGGAGTTGTGGTATTTGTCATATTCGCTATTTTTGGATCGGTCGGTAAGGCACTCCTACTGCTCAATTTGATCGTCATTCAATTGTCTGGATCGGTAAATATTATTTTTTTTGAATTGATCAGACCATTACTCGCTTCGAGACTGACTGAACAAAGATTGAGTGCGATCTTTCAGACCGTGAAGGTGCATTCCCGAATGTATGTTATCTACTGGGATTGGATGGCCTTGGCGGCTGTTTTCTTGATCTTGTACGTTTTGATCAGCGGCAATTTGGTATTTGCCCCGAAACTGGGATTGATTGTTGTCGGTGTCGGTATTACATCTCTTTTTGAGCACCTTGGCATCGTGATGGCTATCGCTTTTTTGGTTATGTTTATTCGCTATAGAGTTAGAAAGTTTGCAGAGATTGGTGTTTTTATTGTGGTCGGAGTATTCATTTACGTGTCGTCGCTAAGGTTGTTGGCGCGAATCTTCGCTGAGCCACAGACAGTATCTCTTTCGGATACTTATCGGGGCTATGGTATGGGTAATTTCAAACACATAGACAGAGTGTTGATTGGCTTATGCTTGGTTTTTATTCCAATTCTTACTCTGGGCGGTGTGTTTTCAATATTTTCAAGATACGTGCATCGATTTTTTGGATTTATTGATGTAAAAGTAATTAGGTCAACCGAGTGCTTAATGGTCGGACTTATTTTCACCTATTTGGTCGGGTTCTTTACATCAGGTTTGTCAAGCGAACTAGGGCGCCAGACGATTGGTCTGCAAGCAATTAGCATCGTATACATTCCAATGCGGGTCGTAGAGTGGCGAGCCAACCGTTTGTCTAATCGTGTAATCAGGAGTTCCTAGTTCGATTCTGGAATTCGAGATGTAAGAGCGCCACAAGCTTCCAGCGCAAGTATTTGTGACTCGGTAAGTTTCAGCAACTCCCGCAACACTTCGCTGTTGTCCTCCCCGCGAAATTTTGGCACGCCGCGCAGGGTGGTCTTTGAGCCGGAAAAATGCCACGGGCTGTTGGGTATGCGCACTGTGCCTCCGCCGCGATCAGAAACCTCAATTATCGCTTCACGTTCACGTGCCCAGTCGGTTGCGGCAATCTCGTCGACGCTGCGAAGCCGACCCATCGCTAGTTGATGCTCGGCGAGGAGGCGCTCGAGTTCGTCAGCGTCGGGCACGCCAATCG